>Ga0209343_10000266_pt1 | contig 72544 bp, 77 predicted proteins | sample RifCSPlowO2_02_FD_184026 | JGI IMG/M metagenome (GOLD analysis project Ga0209343, IMG submission 184026) | Groundwater microbial communities from Rifle, Colorado - Rifle CSP2_plank lowO2_0.2 (SPAdes) (version 2) | ecosystem: Environmental > Aquatic > Deep subsurface > Groundwater | place...
GTTCCAACCTGTTAGGGTCCAGTCTTCTAAGACTTTTAGCATCTCCTCCTTCTAATGGTTTAAAAGGTTTGGTTAATAAAACCAACTCAGGATCTGAGCAAAGCTGACGTACCTGAGAAAAATACTTGTCTCCCCTCCAGTATAAGGTTGCCCCATGTAACCCAGGAAACCTTTTTGCTATTGTCTTTCTTTCGATGTCTAATAGCATAGAAACCACAATATCAGATCCTGATCCTCCTAATAAATATCCAGGAATCATTCTCACTCTTTCTGGTCTGGTCCTAACATATGGAAAATCTATAACACCCATAAGGCTTTGGCAATAGAAACCCATATAAATAGTATATTTTACTCTAAAATATATGTTTGACAACATAAGAGCGCACAGTTAGTATTCTTTTCTCTTAGTTATTAAAATGGAAACAGTACACGATTTTACTTGGAATAAGGGTATGAAAGTCCATGATTTTGTCGAAAAACTCGGCAAAGTCGGCTTTCAGGGAGTTGAGCTAGATAAAGCTTCAAATGTAGTAGTTAGAATGAAAAAAGAAGGAGCTAAGATATTCTTAACTTTCACTTCTAATATGGTCACCTCGGGTCTAAGAGGCTTCTTTGCTCAAATTACAAAATTAAAAATTCCCTTTGCTGTTGTAACAACAGTTGGCGGGATAGAAGAAGATATTATGAAAGCTTATGGAGAAAAATTCATTATAGGAAAATTCAATTCAGATGATACCTCTTTGCATGAAAAAGGCATAAACAGAGTTGGCAATCTGCATATAAACAATGAAAGCTACATGAAATTTGAAGATCTAATAAGACCAATTATTTCAGAGTTATACAAGAAAAAACCAAGATGGGCTGTATCAGAATTATTAAGGGAAATTGGTTTAAAATTAAAAGATGAAAACTCATTTTTATACCAAGCAGCTAAAAATAATATTCCTGTTTACTGCCCAGCTATAACAGATGGTGCTCTCGGCTTCCATTTATACTTATTCCAGCAAAATCATAAGGATTTCATTATAGATGTAATCCAAGATTTCGGAAATATCATGCTTTCAATTTCTCAGGATGATAAAAAAGGGATTATAAGTTTAGGAGGTAGTATCTCAAAACATCACGCAATTCTCGCTTCATTATTAAACGGAGGTTTAGATTACGCAGTTTACATGACCACAGCTTCCTCAAAATCTGGCTCAATGTCAGGAGCAACAACAGAAGAGGCAAAATCATGGGGGAAAATAAAGGATGATTCAGACGCTGCAACAGTCATTGGAGATGTTTCAATTACATTCCCATTAATGATGATAAAAGCTCTTGAAATATTAGATAAAGAAGGATTATTGGAAAATGGCTAAATTCATCCTAAATAAAAAAACAGCAATTTCTCAGTATAATAAATTAAAAGAACTCTCTGATGAAATAGTTTATAGTTTTAAAACAAATCCTGAAGTTGGAAAAGTTTTAGAAGAAAATACAAATTGTAAATTTGCAATTCATACAATTGAAAGTTTAAATAAAATAAAAGATAAAAAAAGAGTCTGGTTTTTCTTGCAAGCAATAAATGAAGAAGAAATTAAATTCTTAATAGATAAAGTCTTTGGTTTTGTGATAGATAATGAAGCTGATTTACTAGTTTTATTAAATTGTTTAAAAGATAAAAAAATTAACCTAGCTTTAAGAATGAAGTTAAAAGAGCACACAATTCACACAGGAAAGCACTTTGTTTTCGGCTTATCTTCTGAAAAAATAAATGAATATATTCCAAAACTAAGAAATAAAACAAATCTTTTAGGAATACATTTCCATAGAAAAACTCAAAACGTAAGTGAGTGGAATTTAAAATATGAATTAGAAGAATCCTTAACAAAAGAAACCTTAAACCTAATAGATTTCATTAATATTGGTGGGGGTATTCCATGGAACTACAGAAATTATAATGTTAATGTCCTTCCTGAAGTTTTTAATAAAATAAAAGAATTAAAATCATGGTTTAAAGGAAAACTTTTCATAGAGCCTGGAAGATTCATAGCAGCTCCCTCTGTTAGATTAGAAACAGAAATTAAAAGCATAGATCAAAACAATATAACTATAGACTGCAGTATTTTCAATGCAGCCATGGACACTTTCATTTTAAATGTTAGATTATTATTGGAAAATGAATCAGAAGAAGGAGCTGATTATACAATAAAAGGGATAACCCCTGATTCTTTGGATATTTTCAGGTATAAAGTTAAATTAAATAATCTAAAAGTAAAAGATAAATTAATTTTCTTAGATGCTGGAGCTTATAACTTCTCAACAGATTTTTGCAGTTTAAAGAAATTAGAAACTGTAATTATATAAACCAAACAAAGAAAGATTTATATATAACTAATTATATTATCCTATAGGTGATATATAATGACTACAACAACTATTCAATTAGACAAGTCTTTGGTTAGGTCTCTTAAGGAAGCGCAAGAATATCCTAGGCAAACCTACAATGACCTTATTAAGAACATGATTCGGGTTTTTCAGGCTGCAAAAAAGAAAAACCAGTATGATGAATTTTTGCATAAAATCCAGCAGGCAAAAATAAAAGAGTTATGGGACAATAAGGAAGATGAGGCATGGCAGAATGTTTAAACCCGGAGATGTTGTCATTGCAAATATTCAATTCGCAGACACATTCGAGATAAAGAAAAGGCCTGCACTTATTCTTTTTGAAGAATTTGATAATTTTGTTGTGGCTGGGATTACCAGTAATTTGGAAATGAAAGGGATTTCTTTAACTAAAAAAGACGGAGCAATAAAAGAGAGTGTCATAAAGCTCAACTATATATTTACTATTTCAAAAGCAATGATTGAAAAAGCTGTATTTTCTTTAACAGCAAAAAAGAAAAAAGATATATTTGATGCGTTAGTGGATAAGCTTAAAGTATTGATACAATAATATAGTTCTATAATATATTTTCCACTCACTAGTCCATCGGACAACCTCTCGCGTCAGCCTTTTAAATTAAACTTCTAAAATAATATTATGATAGAAAAAACCTTCACTTTTCTTCCTGGAATCGGCAGTAAAAAGGAAAAATCTATTTACAAACAAGGTATAAGAAACTGGAATTCTTTTTTAGAAACTAAGAAAGTAAAAGGAATCTCAGAAGAAAGAAAAAGTTTAATGGATGAAGAGATAGAAAAAGCAAAAAAAGAGCTGTATGGTGAAAAATTATCTTATTTCTTAAAAAATCTGCCAAAAAAAGAAAATTATAAACTCTATGAATTATTTAAAGATGAACTGGTTTTTTTAGACATAGAAGTTGATTCTAAAAGAAATATAATAGTTGTTGGTTTATTTGATGGTTTTGAATCTAAATTCTTAGTTAAAAATGTTAACCTCTATAGAGAAATCCTAAAAAAAGAATTAGAAAAATATAAACTAGTAGTAACTTTTAACGGTTCTTCATTTGACCTTCCTTTAATTGAAAAGCAATTTGATTTGCCTTTAACTCTGTTGCATATAGACTTAAAACATCTATGCAGAAAAGTTGGTTTAACTGGTTCATTAAAGGAAATAGAACTCAAGCTAAATCTAAAACGCCCAACGCATCTCTATGGTCATCCAGCAGATGCATGGAGAACAGCCCATGCATCTCAAGATGATCGCTATATCAAAGCAATGTTGAATTATAATGAAGAAGACTTAATTAACTTAAAACCAATTTTGGATTATTGTTATAAAAAAATAAAAGAAGTTAACACTTAGACCAACCACAGTGTTTGCAAGTTAAACATGAATTTTCATTAGCAACAGGACTTCCACATTCAGGACATGTTCCAGTTCCTCGCTGAGCCTTCTCTCCATTCTCTACTCCTTCCTGAACACTAATTGGATATCCATTGCCTTTTGAAATTAATCCTTTTCTTACCAAATATCTTTCCATCGCTCTTCCAATTGCATCAGGTGTTGACAAAATTAATTGCCCATCCTCCCAAACAGCCTGAGGTCCGCTTATGCCCTTAAGTTGATTAATTACTTCTCTAGGATCAATACCTGAACGTAACGACAGAGAGATTAACCTACTAATAGCTTCTGATTGTGCAGCTGCATTTCCTCCTGCTTTTCCAATAGCTGAAAAAGCTTCAATCAATCTTCCTTCTTCATCTTCATTTAATGTAACATAGAGATTTCCTTCTCCTGTCCTAATTCTTTCAGTAATCCCGGATGTAATTGCAGGTCTCTCTCTTGGATGAATAAATCCATTCCCATTAAGTCTAGACTCTAAAGGCAAACTTGCTTTATTCGCATGTCCACTAGTTTCCAATATTCCTTGTCTACTTCCTTCCCTAAAAACAGTAACTCCTTTCAACCCTTGTTTATATGCTGCAAGGTAAATATCAGCAATAGTCTCAACCGTAGTATCTTCTGGTAAATTTATAGTTGATGAAATACTACTATCAGTAAATCTCTGTAAAACTCCTTGCATTCTAACCCTAAAATAAGGATCAATCTGATGTGCAACCACAACATGCTCAGGTAATTTCTCATCATCCCCAAATAATTTTTTTACCAAAGGATGATAAACTTTGTACTCTCTAAATGTTTCCGCATCTCCTTGTTTAACTCTCCTTGTGTAACTGGTACAAAATATCGGCTCAACACCAGAACTAGTTTGCGCAACTATAGATCCAGTTCCAACAGGAGGAATGGTTATCAATGTTGAATTTCTTAATCCATACTCTCTAATTTTACCTTGTATTCCTTCTGGAAGATCCTGTATAAATTTACTCCTACTTACACCATCCCAATTAAAAAGAGGAAAGGGCCCTTTTTCCCTTGCCAAATCAGTTGAGGTCTCATATGCCGTATAAGTAATAGTTCTCATTATACCCTCAGCAGCTTTTAATGCTTCTTCTGTATCATATTTCAGTCTCATTGCTACAAAAGCATCAGCTAAAGCTGTAATTCCTAATCCAACTCTCCTATCAGAAGCAACAGCCTCTTTTATGCTAGGTAAAGCATGATTCGGTAAATTATACTCTATAACATCATCTAAAAATCTCGTAGCCACTCTAGTAGCATCAGCTAAGTCGTCATAATCAAAACTGCCATCAGGTCTAACAAACTTAAGCAAGTTTAAACTTCCAAGATTACACGCAGTATATGAAGCCAAAGGCTGTTCAGCACAAGGGTTAGTGCTAGTTAAAGGATTAGCATATTCAACATTATGATACTCTCTCATAGTATCCCAAAAAATAATACCAGGCTCTGCTGAAGCATATGCACTTTGAATTATAGTATTCCATAAATCTCTAGCTCTAACAGTTCTGTAAACTTCACCATCCCATCTTAAATCGAAATCTGTATCACCTTCGACAGCTCTCATAAACTCATGAGTAACAAGAACACTCACATTAGCATGCCGAACTTTTGTTCTCCCCCTATCACTCTTTATTCTAATAAAATCGGGTGTGCTATTATTAGGGTCATTAGGATCATATTCAGGATAATAAACATCTGGGTGATCTACTCTCAAAGTTAACATTAAAGCTCCTCTTCTTCCTGCCTGAGCAACAGCCTCTGTACTTTCACTTAACAAATTCATGAAAGCTGTCACTCCCGGAGACTTATCTACAGTAGCATTAACTAGAGCTCCCCTGGGTCTTAAGATTGATAAATCAGTGCCAACCCCCCCTCCTATTCTATAAACCATAGCTGATTCTGCAAGACAAGCATATATTCCTTCCAAACTATCCTCTTTTATAGGAATAACATAACAATTAGATAAAGTGGGTTTTCTTCTTGCCTCATCTCTCCCAGCACCATGCATAATTCTGCCACCTGGAACAAATCTGAAATCAGCAATTAAATCAAAAAACGCATTCTTCCAGTATTCAAAGTCCTGTTCAACGCTAGCTACAGCTCTAGCAGTTCTTTCCCATACATCTAATGGTCCAGTTTCTCCATGTGCCAAATATTTATTTCTTAGAACATCAATAGCCAAATCATTATCTCCATAATAAGTTTCTGCATCTGCAGCCCTTGCAAGTTCATCTAACCTTTGTGGAGAATACCTTCCTGAACTTTCCAATCTTAGCCTAGCTGCTGCAACTCTTGGATTGTCTAGACCTAACTCTTGTACTTGTGTTATCTTAACCACCTCTTTGTTTTGAAAAGGTGCGAGCACCCTCTATAAAAATAATCAAGCATTTTTACTCCATCTCCTCCAGTTCTTTTAGGCAATCATAAGCAGACTCAAGCTCATCTCTTGCCTTGGTTATCAAGTTCATCTTACCCCTTTTTGTTTTTTATTAAATCCCTGAGTTCATTTTGGAAATCAGTAACATCAGCAAAGCTTCTGTACACTGAAGCAAATCTAATATAAGCAACCTGATCTAATTTTTTAAGCTCACCCATGATTTTATCACCTATAACTGAACTTTTAACCTCTTTATCTTTTAATTTCCTTAATTGTGACTCCAGCTTATCTAATATATTATCAATCTGTCCAACTGAAACCGGTCTTTTCTCGCATGCTCTCAGCAAGCCTCTTCTTAATTTATCCCTATCAAACTCTTCCCTTCTTCCATCCTTTTTAACAACCACTAAATCAATGTCTTCAACTCTTTCATAGGTTGTAAACCTTTTCTTGCACTTCAAGCACTCCCTTCTTCTTCTAGTTGTTACTAATTCACCCGTTTCCCTTTTATCTACTACTTTAGTCTCATTATGACCGCAATATGGGCATTTGATTTTTAACCTCTAAACACAAGATATTGTGTTTTATTATGCTTGTTATAACAATATATAGTGTTACAACCAGTAACTAGTATATAAACATTATTCAACTAAAACATATAAATTACAGAACCTTTTTTTCATATGCAATAACTATTGATAAATTAAAAACCTTTATAAAAAAACAATAAGGTTCAATAGATATGGCAAAGAAAGTTGAATATAATAGATTAAAATGCATAGGTAATGGAAATTGTGTAGCCTCAGCTCCTTCATATTTTCAATTAAATGAAAATGGAAGTAAAGCAATTTTAAAAAATTCTAAAGAAAAAGATGATGTTTTTGTTTCAACAATAGAAGAAAATAAACTAAATGATGTTATAGAAGCAGCAAAGCAATGCCCTGTTAATGCTATCAAAATCTATGATGATGAAACTGATGAAGATATAGTTTCTGTTAATATTAAAAAAGATAAAGTTGAAGAAATAGAAGCTAAATATGATGATTTAAAAGAATTTGAAATGGATAAAAAAGGCTATTTCTTAATTAGAGTTAATAAAGAAAAACAAAGAGTTGAAGTTGGCCATTGTGGAGAATTAAACAAAGTAGATGTAATGGTCTATGGTACCAATCCATTAGAAATTTACATGACAGTAATTAAGAAAGATTTAATAGAAAATATGGGACATGCAGCATATTTAGGAAGGGAAATTCAAAAAGCATGCACTGCATTAAAACATAATTTAGAATATATTCAAGATGATGAATTAGAAACTGTATGAATAAAGTCTTATGATTCTATCCTGCACTTCATCACTTGGAACTTTTCTTTCTTCAGTAACAATATAGACTAAGTAATCTTTTAAAGTAGTCTGGCTTTTTCTGAAACAACCAACATACCATTCAGAATCTGACCTTCCGTCTCCTTCCCTCTCCAATTCAATAACGACAAAAGTTTCATTAAACTGTGAAACATCTGCTGTATAAACTCTTCCTTTCCGTCCATGGACTTCAATAGGTATTGGACTCTCAGGATCAAAACCTACAGCTTTAATTGTATCTTTATCAACTAATTCTAATAATCCCATCATAAAAAATAGAACAGAAAACTATAAAAGATTAATTAGTGCTCCCAAAGCCTCCTCTTGTCTTCTTTTCCATTTTATCAACTTCTTCCCAGTCATGTTTATCAATTCTAACAAAAGAAGCTTGTCCTAATCTTTCTCCTCTTTCAATAACTACTTTTTCTTTTTGAAAATTATAAAATTGTAATTGTATTTCATCTTCATCTCCGCAAAAATCCTGGTCAATAAATCCAACAGTACATAATAATCCCTTCTTCTTGGCAGTACTCGACCTGTCTTTCAATAGCAGCATATATCCTTCAGGAATTTCAATAATTACATTTGCAGGAACTCTCCCTACAGAATTTGGCCCTATTTCAACTCTCTCTCTTGCCAGAACATCAAAAGCTACAGCACCAGAAGTTTCATATTTTGGCAACGGTAAAGATTTATCAACCCTCTTTATTTTTACTTTCATAATTAATTAATTTTATAAGAAGTATAAAAGAATTATTGTAATCATCTATAATAAAACTCTCCCTTCTTCCTTTGCTGCTGATCTAACTGGCTTCCAGGTTTATTTATTCTTCTTCTTCCAGTATTCTTATCGCCCCTATAAGTGATATCCAGCATCTTCAAAACCTTATTCATTCCTTCTCTCTTTTCATTAATTCCTTCCATCCTTCCTTTAACACCAGGCTTGCCTTCAAAAACTAACAAACTATCAGATAAATAATCTACAAATTGTATATCATGGTCAACAATTATTGCACTTATCTCTTTCCTAATAATGAAATCTTTAATTATCTCGGCCATGTTTAATCTGTCTTCAACATCAACAAAAGCAGAAGGCTCATCCATTAAAACTAGCTCAACATCCTCACTTAAACACCCAGCAACCATTACCTTTTGTAACTCCCCCCCAGATAATGTTTTCATCTCACTCATTAAGATATTTCCAACACCTAACTTTTCAAGAATATTCTGCTTATACCATCCGGAATTAAAAGAATTGCCTGCTTTCTCTTTCAAATAATCTAAAACAATTCCTTTCTCAGATTTAATATATTGTGGTTTATAGCTGAATTTTATTTTTTCAACTTTTCCTTTATCAGCCTTTTCTTGCCCCGTTATTAGTTTTAAGAATGTACTTTTCCCTAAACCATTAGCTCCTACAACTCCTATTACCTCTCCCCTGTTAATTTTTCCTTCCTCAACTTTCAGTTCAAAATTTTCAAATTTCTTTTCCATTTCAGGGAATTCAAATAATACTATGCTTGTCTTAGTCTTGTTAGGTGGAGCTTCATTAAATTTAATTGCATAATCCCTGAACTTAACATTATCACTTTTAATATATCCATCTAAATATTCATTAATCCCATTCCTCACACTTTTACTCTGGGAAAAAATACCATATGCTCCTCTCTCACCATATACAATCTGCACTTCATCTGAAATATAGTCTAAAGAAGTTAAATCATGCTCAACTACAATTATAGACTTCTTTAAACTTCTTATTAACCTTGCAACATTTATCCTTGTTGTAATATCTAGAAAACTCATTGGCTCATCTAAATAATAAACCTCAGCATTTTTAGTTAAGCATGCAACAATAGCTAATTTTTGCAATTCCCCCCCAGACAACTCTTCAACATTTCTGTCTAAAATACTGTTCATTTCTAATTTAGAAATTAACTCCTTGCTTAGACTGATATCATCACTTTTTTTTATTAAATCCTTAACTTTTTTTCCAGAATAAACTTCAGATAATAATTCAACTCTTTGGGGTTTATAACTTATTTTTATTTTCTTTTCAATTAATTTCTCAAAGTACTCTCCTAAAATAGAGTTAGAATATCTCTCTACAATATCCAAGTCCTTTTCATTCTTATAATCTCCTAAATTAGCTTTAATATTCCCGCTTAAAACATCTAACGCAGTGCTTTTTCCAATGCCATTCCTTCCAATAATCCCGACAACAGTTTCTTTTTTCGGAACAGGTAATGTAAACAACCTAAAAGCATTCTGCCCATACTGATGCACTGGATCCTGTTTCAGTTCAGAAGGCAGCCTGATAATTTTTATAGCGCTAAAAGGGCATTTTTTTGCAGGTATTTTATGCATTTCAGTAACGACCTTTTCATCAATTTCTGATTTCTTGCTCTCACCAATATGAAACCCTTCTCCTTCCTTTATCCTATTTAAAGGGTCAAATTTAATACATTCCAGCTGGCATTTATTAGGAGCGCATTTATCCTTATCAACAATAGCAGTAAATTTTTCCATAAAATCTAAAATCTCTAATGCTTTTTAAACTATTTCAAAAAGGTTAAAAACAAACAAGTAATAAAAATTCTATGGTTAAATGTGATATTTGTAAAGAAGAAATAAAAAAAACATTTCTAAACAAGCTTAAAGGAACTTATATAAAAATAAAAAAGAAGCAAAAAGCTGTTTGTAACATCTGCCAGTCTAAATTATCCAAAGAAGAAATTATTGAAAAATTAAGTTAATTATTTCTTCCCAGAACTAATCTTGGATACTGCTTCAGCTATACCGCTAAACACAAATCCTATAACTAATGCAACCAATATTCCTAGAACACCATAAGTAGCATCAGTTATAACCTGAATAACTACTATTATAGCAAATATAATCAATGCTCTAATAATAAAATCTTTCATTTTTTCTTCCTCCTCACAACTTTTTTATTTTCCTTAGATTCTTTTTCCTGAAATCTGGAAACATATATTATTCCAATAACAGAAACAATTGTTATGAACAACGCAGAGATTATCCTGAATAAGTAAGTGCTGCCCGTAAGATTAAAAACTTCCAAAAGTTTGTTAACAGCTTCCTGTATAGCATCTTTCCAAGCCAAAGCAATTATAAAACCAAAAGCAGCCAGAACAGCAGTAACAATATTATTCTTTATCTCTTTTCTTAATACATCAGTTCCCTCTTTTATTCTGGATTTAATCATAAAGAAATAAATTTTTACAGAAATATAAAACTATCTTTTCTCTATAATATCCTCAAAAACTTCATCAATCAATTTCAAAACTTTCTCATCCTTTATCTTACCTTTCAAGAATTCAACTGCCTTTGCAATATCTTTCTTATCATAAACACACCAGTTAAACTCTCCTTGTCTTTCTCTGAAAGTATGATGGTTTAAAGGATCTATCCATATTCCTTTCTCTTTTAATTGTTCTGTCATATTAATAAAGAAATATAAAAATATTTAACTCTATCCAAAAGTAAATGCATTGAAAACAAATCCTTCTTTTACTTTTAGTTCAAGTAAATAACTCCCGTAATCCCCATTAATCAGATTATACAGTCTTGGTTCATCTACTTTAACTATAGAATCTTCAACATCAGTACCTGCTTGTTCTTTTGAAACAGCTTTTCCATTAATTAAAACCTCCATTTCAGTTTCTTTTAATGAGTTTACAACAATATTAACGTCATTGGCAGTAAATTTCAAAAATAAAGAACTATCTCCTTTACTTTCTAAGTTATCCCCATTATAACTCCATTCTCCTTCCAAATAAATAACATTAGAATTGATATCTCTAGGCAGAGAATAATTAGTTGTAGTTCCTAAAACAACTCCGTTATTACCTAAGAATTGCCCTCTTGGCAAAGAAAATGTATATCCTGCATAAAGCTCAGATGTTATCCTCTGTGTTGGCGTTTCATCTTTCATATCAGAGATCTCCATATCTTCCTCTCCTAATAATTCCTGTATTTTTCTCTCCGTCTCTTCATATCCTCCCTCACCAATATGGTCATAAACTATATTTCCATTTTTATCAATCAAATACTTATGAGGCCAAAATCTGTTTTTATAGGCATCCCATATTTCATTATCATTATCCTGAACCACAATATATTCTATTCCATATCTCTCGATTGCATTCTCAACATTTTCTCTTTTCTTCTCAAACTCAAATTCAGGAGTATGCACTCCAATTATTACCAAGCCCTTATCTCTGTATTTTTTATCCCATTCAACTAAATGAGGCAGCGTTCTTATACAGTTAATACAAGTATAAGTCCAAAAATCAACTAAGACAACTTTCCCTTTTAACTCAGAAATACTCGGAAACTCATCCGTATTAAAAAAACCAGAAATGCCAACTAATTCAGGGGCATTCCCTTGTTCTACATTTGTCTGAACATTTAAATTAACTCTATAGTTAAGGTATAATTGGTCATATAAAATATACCCACTTAATAAAATTACAACAATAATTAAAATATAAGCCTCTTTTTTCATTAGTTACAGTTAAATTAAATTGTTTTTAAACATTTTCAAAACGCTAATAAACCCCAAAATCTTTGTTAAATAATATGTCTGCTGTAAAATACAAGAAACTATGTACAAAATGTAAGAAATATTATACTCCTTATAACTCTCCTATTTCAAGACAGGGAGTTTGCAGAGATTGCAGGATATCTAAAAGTAAATGCGGTGCAATAAATGAGCTAGGCTATCAATGCCAAAATGAAATTGAATTCTTCGGTTATTGTAAAGAGCATTTCCTAAAAAAACCGCTAAAAGAGCTAAAGAAAGAAGCAGCGAAATTAGCATAAATATTTATAAAGTATTAGAAAAATAGTTTTACCCATGTGAGGGTGCCGGAGGCTGGTCAATCTTTAAAAAAGGACCAAACGGGCAGGTAGGATTATAAGAAAGGATGATCCTTGCCAAACTTAAGTGCACATATTTCCTGCATTGCTACAAGGAAATTGCAATGTTGAGAAATCCTGTGGCTTAGTGCCTACGCAGGTTCAAATCCTGTCCCTCACAAACTTTTGCATAGTTTTATAAACTAATTCTCATAATCAATTTTCAAGGCATAAAAGAGTAAGTTTATGCCATTAAGGAGAAAAAGAAAAAAATGGAAAGACAAGAAAGAAGTGGCTTCGGAAGAGGACAAAGAGACAACTTTAGAAGAGGACCAAGAAGAGATAATTTTTCAAGAGGGCCACAAGAAAAGCATAAAGCTGTTTGTTCCGACTGTGGAAACGAATGTGAAGTACCATTCGAGCCAAAAGAAGGCAGACCAGTTTACTGCGGTGAATGTTACAAGAATCATAAGAAATTTTAATTCTTAGTAAAGAAATATAGCATACTATTTCTTTTTTTATTTTTTAAAAGACTTTAAATAATAATAATACAAAAAAGTTATATGCCCCAGTGGCTCAGCCTGGTAGAGCATTGCCTTGGTAGAACTCTAAAAAGGCAAAGATCGGGAGTTCAAATCTCCTCTGGGGCTCTTTTCGTTAAGCTTTTATATACTTTTAATCAATGAATAATAATGTCTGAAGAAAAAATAAATATTGAAAAAGAGTATAAATCCTTAAAATACAAGCTTCCTGATTTCAAAAAACTGGATAACGAGTTTGAAATCTCAACAATTCAAGGCATAGATAATAATAAGTTTCTTTTAAGATTTATAAGAAGAAAGATGAATGAAAAAATTATCTTCTTCTGCAGAATTATAGAAAGTATTCTTTACCCTTCCCAACCCAACATAATCACAATGGTGGAATCAAAAGCTTTTACAGAAGAAGAAAAACAGTCAATTTCAGAATTCTACAAAAAGCTAATGCACTATGAAAAAGAATCTATAAACCTAGATGTAGATGAAAATGAAAGCTTAACAGTGAAATACATTAATGATGTTGAAAAAATCTGGCCAGAAGTAAAGAAACAAGTGCTTGAAATGACCAAAAAAATGCAGAATTCCTGGTCTGAAAAAGAAATACAAACAGAAAGTTCATATTTTTAAAAAAGAGGATGAAAAAAGTTATATCTATTCTTGGTCCGCCGGGAGCGGGTAAAGATACACAGTGTATCCTAGCTTCTAAAAAGTTTAATCTAAAAATAATCTCTCCCGGAAACATTTTAAGAAAAGAAATAAAAAAAGATACTAGTTTAGGTAAAAAAATCAAAGAGAAAATAAAAAAGGGTGATCTGATCCCAGATAAAATAGTTGAAAAAATTATAAACAAAGAAATAGATGAAAGCAGAAAAAATGTTATTTTAAGCGGAACTCCTCGTGATTTAAGACAAGCTAGAAAATTTAAAATAGATCTGTTAATTTTCTTAAAATGTTCAAAAAATGAAATAGTAGCCAGACTTTTAAAAAGATCTAAAACCCAGCATAGGTCAGATGATACAAAAAAAATAATAGCTCACAGATGGGAAATCTACAAAGAACTGACAGAACCTGTAGTAGATTATTACAAAAAAAAGTATAAATTAAAAGCGGTAAATGGAAACCTTTCAATAAAACAAGTATCAAAACAAATAACTCCTATAATAAAGAGAATGTTAGAAAATAATAATATTTAAATATGGATAAAGCAAGTAAAAATACAATGGGATTTTTCGATTATCTAAAAAATATATTAAGTATATTTCAGTTTAAAAAAACTATTCGTCTCGGATTATACGGCCCGGTTAATGCTGGAAAATCTTCTTTGGCAAATAGAATCTCATTAGATTGGTTAGGAGAAGAAATGTCAGCTGTTTCTAAAATACCGCATGAAACCAGAGAGATAAAAGTAAAAGAAAAAGTAAGGATAAATTCCAATGGAAAAGAGCTTGATTTTAATTTAATAGACACCCCAGGTATCGCAACAAAAATTGATTTTGAAGACTTTTTAAAATACAAGATGTCAAAAAAAGAAGCAAAGAGAAGAGCAAAAGAAGCTACTCAAGGTGTCATTGAAGCAATAAAGTGGCTTGAAAATGTAGACTGTGTTCTTGTTGTCTTAGATTCAACAGAAAATCCATATGACCAGGTAAATGTAACAATTATAGGAAATCTAGCTGCTCGTGATATTCCAGTTTTAATAGTGGCAAATAAAGTTGATTTAAGAAGGGCAAATGTGAAAAGAGTAGAATCAGCATTCCCTCAATACAAAGTGATTGGAGTATCAGCATTAAAAGGAAAAAATATGGAGGGTTTCTATAAGGAACTATTCGACATAGTAAGATAAAATGTTAAGACTGCAATTCATACCATACACGGAAATAGCAAGTTTAACTAGTGAAAACAAAATTTCTAAAGTATTGAGGATTGCAAAAAATAATAGAATCATTCTGTTGGAAGGTAAGTTTTCGCCGGAAGAAGAAGCACTTTTGATAGAACGAACAATGTCAAGCATCAACAGGAGATTCAAAGGGATAGAAATATGCTCAGTTGGAGATTATAGTAAAGAAGACTGGGTAAATAAAATAAAAAAAAGTTTAGCAAAGATGCTTTTAGGAGTGAATGCTTCCGGTATGACAATCATAGGTCCAGCATCAATAGTCAAGGAAATAAAGAGAGATCCTGATAAGATAGAACTATTAACGAAAAATATGAGGTAAAATGGTACATCAATGTGTAAGATGCAACAGATTTTATGAAGATGGTGCTAAAGAGTTGCTCAAAGGATGTGAATGTGGTGGTAAATTCTTCTTCTTTGTAAAGAATAAAGATCTCGAACAAGCAAAAGACATAGCTTCATCCATTCCAGATGAAGAAAAAACTCAGATGGAAAAAGATGTCTTTGAAATGATAGGTATAACAGATAAATCTAAACCTGTTATTTTAGACATTGAAAGTATAAGAATAAACAAGCCAGGCCAGTATGAAATTAGCTTAGTAGATTTATTCTCAGGAAAACCTTTAGTATTCAGGATTGGAGAAGGAAAATACATAATAGATCTCGCTAATACCTTCAGAGACGCTAAAAAATAAATTGGTAAAAATATTAACCAAAGAACAGTATCACATTCTCAAAGAAAAAGGAACAGAACTTCCATTTACTGGAAAATATGTTCATCATAAAGAGAATGGAGATTATGTCTGCGCAAACTGTGGCAACAAATTATTTTCTTCAGATACAAAGTTTGATTCAAAAAGTGGATGGCCCAGCTTCCATTCCCCGAAAGACAAAAAAAGTATAGACACAAAACCAGATAAGAGCCATTTCATGTTAAGAACAGAGGTATTATGTAAAAAATGCAAAGGCCATCTGGGTCATGTCTTTGAAGATGGTCCTAAACCAACTGGTTTAAGATACTGCATTAATTCAGCTGCTTTAGATTTCAAGAAGAAAAAGTAAAATGCCATACCAAAAAAATTGTGATAAATGTGGAGAAATGATAGAATTACAGTATGGGCCTGTAGAGAATAGAGCAGTGTATTGTAAAAGATGTTTCATAGTTATAAGTGAAGAGGAAATTGAAGCAATAGTAGAATCTTTTAATAAAATTACAGATGAAGAAAAGTTAAAAGAAGCAATTGAATTTCTGGCATTTAAGGAAAGCCAACTTATTGTTGCACCAACTTTTAAAAATATTAGAGATTTAGTGAGAAAGATAATTAATAAAAATATTAAAAGAAAAGATAAAAGAGATGAAATATTGAGACTATTAAGAGTTGAAGAAGTAAAAAGGAGGATAGTAAATTAGTTATTAAAAAACTCATTAATCTTCTCAACAGGCATATCAGTTACAATGAAGTTTTTATCCTTTGGAAAGCATTTGAAATAATTGCCCCATTTATATCTCTCATCTAGAAAAGCAATAACACCTTTATCATTCTCGCTTCTTATGCATCTGCCTGCATTTTGTATTGTAGTAACAATTGCAGGATAAATATAGCCATAATCCCATCCTTTCTTAAATCTCTTTTCATAGTAATCAATTAATTCCTGAACTTCTAAATCTGGTTTAGTTAATGGAATTCCAACAACAAAAACTGCTTTTAGATAATCTCCAATTAAGTCAATCCCCTCTCCAAAACTTCCATTGCTGACAGCTAACAACACAGCCCCTTTATCTTTATAAGATTTAAATTTCTCAATTAATTCATCTCTTTCCTGTTTATTCATCCCTTTTTGCTCTAAAAAAGTTGTTTTCTTGCACCATCTCTCAAAAAATAAATTAATTTTATCCCTTATTTGATAACTAGGGAAAAAGATTATAGAATTCCCTTTAACAGCATTTACTAAGCAGGCAGATTTCAATGCAATTTTGTTATACATCTTCTCACTTCTGGCAGTAAACTTCGTAGTTACCCCTGGAATAATTAAATTCAGTTGATTTTTCTTAGGAAAAGGACTTCCATATTCTAACAGCTTAACTTTGTCAAATCCTAATAAATCCTTATACATCTCCAAAGGTGTTAAAGTTCCGCTCATCCCAATTACACAATAGCTTGAATCAATTATCTCTTTTGTAATTAAACTAGGATCTAGACAGCTGTACTTTAATCTAACAACCGCCTTCCCTTCTAAAAACCCCTTAGTCAGTATCCTTGAAAACCCATAATCTTGTCCTTTCCACAATTCAAGAAAATGAACTACACTTCCAACATAACTTCTTTTTTTCTCCTTTCTCACTTCATCAGCAAAACTTCCTAAATCTTTAATTAAAACATCATAATCATCAAAATTAAAATCATTTTTATTAATCAAACATTCACTTTTTTCAAATTCAATTTTTTTAGATAAGTCTAATAATGAATTTCCTATATCTAACAGAGCATCCTTTAATCCCTCAGCTCCTTTAAACTGCTCAACTTCTTTAACAGCTAACTCAACTATCCTTGTACTAATCTGCTCAGTTAAAATATTCCTGCATTTCTCAGGTAAATTATGGCTTTCATCAAACACAATTATTGATTTTTCCAATTCTTTGTTCAGTCTTGCTAAAATGCTCTTCCTTATATTAGGATTTAAAATATGGTAATAATCCATCACAACAACTTTTGCTTTTTGTGCCAGAACAGCAGACATTTCAAAAGGGCAGAATTTTTCTTTAGATATTATACCTACAACGTCCTGCACATGCATCGGTCCATCTTTTAATATGTCAAATAAAAGTGAATCTCTTTTTATGTTCATTTTTTTGCTTTTAAAATTCTCATAATAAACACAGCTTCCTTTTTCCACTAAGTCTCTGCAGTACTCCCCAAATTCACCAGAACTCAAAAAATCAACACCTGTTTGTGCGCACATCCATTTCTTTCCTATGAAATCAACAGAAGTAATATTGACATTAAATTTCTTTTTTATCAGTCTTAAAGTATCTAAAACAATTTTATGTTGCATATGCCTTGGAGTTAAAAAGAATATGGTTAAGTCATTTTTAACAGCATAACTGACTAAAGGGCTTAAAACACTTATCGTCTTTCCAATTCCAGTTGGAGCATGAATTAATGCATTCTTCTTTTTTTCAGCGCAGTCTCTTATCTCTAATATCAACTCTTCCTGAGATTTTCTTATACTATCATAAGGAAAAAGAAACTCCTCTTTGTTTATCATAAGCCCATAATATATAATGTGTTTATATAGATTTATTTACACAAAAACATTAATAAAGAATCTAATTAGGTAATTAAATACCGGGATGATAGCATAACCAGGTTAGTGTAATCGGCTCCAGAATGTTTGGAGTCACCGATTGATCGGGGTTCAAATCCTCGTCATCCCATTTTTCTCAAAATTATCAAAAGCTTTTTAAGTTTTTACTATTGAATAAACAATAAACCATTATATAATGGTAAAAAGAAGATTTAAAAATAAACAAAAAAAGGACTAAAAATATGATAAGGGATATTCCTAGACAAGTAAGCGCTGCAGTTGCTGGACTTTTTGGTAGAGACGATCCAAAAGCTTACATGCAAATACAGAGAGAGAGAATAGAAAGATTGCACAATCTAACTCATGGAAAAAACAAAGTTCTTGCCGTAGCATCAGGAAAAGGGGGATTGGCAAAGAGCACAACTGCAGTAAATTTAACATTAGCTTTTGCTGAATTAGGATTGAAAGTAGCATTGGTAGATATGGATTTAACAGCTCCTGCGGTAAGAAGCTATCTTGCAGAATACCTTAGAGAAAGTAGAACTCCCAGATGTTCTATGGTAGACCTAATAAATGGAACTGCCACCCCAGAAGAAGTTGAAATTCACCCATCTTATTTAGATGAAACAGGTACACCAAGGGAGCTCAATAATATTTCCTTATTTATTCCTCAACAAGGTCAGGAAATGAGAATGAGGGCACATGAAAGATTATTTTCTCAGAAACTACAAAGTATTATCAAAACGACACCTTTAGCAAGAGATTTTACAATAATAGACTTGCCAGCAGGTATAAGGGAGGATGTAGTCAACACATGGAGAATAGCTGATTACGGAATATTAATATTCGAGCCGGGTGAAGTTCCATTAGAAATCGCTTATGGAGTTATAAAAACTGAAGAGCTTGAAACATATAGATTATCTCTAGAACAAAAATTAAGATTTATGAGCGATTCATATAGAAATAACTTTGTAAAAGCAGAAGAAAGAAGATTAGATTTAGAAGGTAAAAGAAAGACTTTGCCAGAACAATATTCTCAGTTAGAGCAAGAATATGATAGAACACGCTCACAGTTGGAAGAAGAATTAAAAGAGTTAGGTAGAGTGATAAAGAGAAAAAGAGAACCTCCAGAAAATAAAGCTAAAGCTAGAGAAAGGAGACCGCAGATAAAAGGAGAATTATCTAGAATAAGTCAAGATTTAGAAATTGCAAGAAAAAAGTTAGAAGCAGATTTATATGAACTAAGCCATCTAGATATAAGCCCTCAAGAACTATTCGAAGAAGATATTTATGCGCAATTAGCAGGCTTTTCTTATAACAGTGTTCGTGAGCTTAAACAAAGATTCTATTCTGATTTAAAAAGTGTGATAGGAGATAAATTTAGACAATATGAACTTGTCACAGGCAGAAGCTTCGAACAAGATATAGAGCCAGCAATGGCATATCCTGGGAAGAAAGTTATCCCAATAGTAACAAGGGTAAGGCCTACACAAGAAGAACTATCAACAGCCAGATTAACATTTCCAAGAATTAGGAGCCAAGAAGCTATAGATGGGGTAGATACGCAGCTGATAATGTTACCAGACAAAACTGAATTAGTTGAAGATCCTCAGATAATACTATATTCCGATGAAGTCATTAGATCATCAAAAGAAGGATTACCACTAATATACCCTACAAGTTTAAGCAAACAAAAATCGTGGACTGAAGCCTCAAGATCGTATAGAGAAATAGCTTGGCAAATAGCTGCAATGGAATATTTAGGAGTTACAGGGTGAAAGATATGACAAGTCAAAGATTAAATCAAGTTGGAATAGCAAAAATATCTCAAAGTGTGAGAAGTGAACCTAGAGCGACTAAAGTATTTTTTAAGAGTAATAGAAAAAGGTTGGTTATAGCTACGGTTGCAGTCGCAACAGTTGGATTAGGGGCATTTTCTTATGGTGAAGCAAGAATAAGAAGTACATTTGAAAGTGTGCGTGATAATTTAATAGCTGATAAATCACAAGCTGAAAGTAGAGCCGATTCTTTATCTTACCTCGCAACAGATATACAAACAAGATTAGATGAACAAAGGGCAAGAGTAGGAACACTTGAAGGAGAGAACAGAGATTATTCAAAAGGTTTAGAAAGAGAAAGAAGGAGAGTAAAAACTTTAGCTGATTCCGTAGAAGCTCAAAGACGATCTATAGGAATGGGATCAGAGACAGCAAGAAGAGAAGCGCTTGAATACGCATTTTCTTTATTTCCAGAAGGACCTAAAAGAGTTGAATATGTAAGGACACAAACAAGTACATACCTAAGGTTTAGACCCAATCCTGAAGGCACTAATCTACTAAATGTTCCTTTAACAGACAGGGTTCTTGAAACAGTCCAAACAAGAGATATAAATTTAAGATCTCAAGAAATAGAGTTGGCAAAATTGGGGGTTAGAACAGATCACATAAATGCGTATAGACATGGAAGAGCAGAGGTAGTATTAGTAAATGATCCCCTTACTAGAGATAAATATAGAGTAGAAGTAAGAACATTAGAGGGAAAGACAATAGAAAGTTATCCTTCCCCCAAAAAATAACAAACAAGCTTAGCAAAAGCTTTTTAAGTGTTTACTATATAATAATTTTAATAATAAACCATTATATAATAGTAAAAAAAGAAAAAATTTAAAATTACACGAAATGAATAACAAAAAAATAACAAGATTTCTGGAATGTGGGAGGAAATTAAAATGAGTAAAAGAAGAATACTAAATTTAGGATTAGCAGGTGCTATAATACTTAACAGCGCAGGTTCAGCACAAGAATTAAAAATATTAGGAAACCAGTTCACAGTTACAACTCCGGAAGCATTAGATTCAATTACTGAAGGATTTATAACATTATTAAATCAACAATATCCCAAATTAAACAATGAAGATTTAACCTACAAAATAGATATGACATTAGGTGCAGCATTTTCTAGTATTCAAAGGCAATCAATAGACCCATTGGATGTCACTTGGACCTTTTTTGAAGGAATGAATGGAGACCATTTTAGATTTGGGATTAGGGCTGAGGATGGAGAAGGAAGATCAGTTTACGAAGCAGATAAGACTGTAAACCTAGAAACAGTAGCCACTGATACAACTCCAGCACCAGTTAGTGTTCCAGCAGCACAGACTATTCCAAATACAACTCCAGATACAACATCAGTAGCTCCAGTAACTCCAAAAATCTATGGAAGAGGTTTAGGATTAACTGCATATACAGGAGATGTTTTAAACGGAGATCTAAAAACCGATGTTCCTAGAGTAGCTATATCCTATCCTATAAGTGAGAGGGTTAGAGTAAGAATGGTTTTTAGTCCTAACACAGATGTTGCATCAACAACAAACTATTCCGTACCAAGAGTTGTTAATGAAGAACCTAATATTGGTGGGAGTCCTTTATCAGGAATAACATATGAAAATACTAGAAGAACAAGGGCAACTTCTCGTGAAGTACTTTTTGGATTAGAAAGAGAGATTGCAAGTTCTGCATTAAGTTTATTACTTGGAGCAGAAGTAGTTGAAGGAACTACATATAGAGAAGTAATTGAAGAGTTAAAAGAAGGAACTAGACTGAGAGAAAGAAAACCTAAGGTTGTTCCTAACACAGATTATCAGAGAACAAAGTTAACACAAGGGGTAGGAGTTAATTTCCCTGTTTGTCTTGGAGACGGAATAAGAGCAAATTTAGATGTAAATCATAAGGGAACTAATTTTAGAGATAATTACAGGGTTTTCGCAGGTATAACCGCATATCTAAGAAGACATAATAGTGAACCGAGGTAAAAATGAAAGCAAAGATATTAACAATTATCCTGTTATTTTTATTAGTAGCTAGCAATGCATCAGCATTAATAGCTGCTAACTTTATAGACAAAAATAACAACCAAGTAGGAGTTTTAATAGTAGAGAAAGGGGAAACAGCAGTTTTTGAAACTACATTATATTCTGCATTAGGAAAAGGGCATGAAAATATTAATATCTTATTAGTAGACATAAAAGGAAATGTTATTAAGACAATTCTAGAAAACCAGCAAACTTCAAGATCAGAATATTTTAAATTAGAAATCAATACTAATGATCTAGAAGAAGGGGAATACGATTTATGGATAGACGCAACAGATAAAAGTGGAGATGGAGTAAGAGAAGAAACAAAAATTCTGACACTAATAGTTAGAGACCCTTCAAAAAATACACCACCAGTATTCACATTACCTCAAGAATATACCTTTGAAGTCAATGAAGGGCAACTTTTAGAAATCCAGTTTGATGTATTTGATAGTGACCCAGTAGTAATGGAGTTGCAAACTCCTACTGAAGGGGCAAATTTCTACGTAGAAACAAATAAAGCAAAATTAATGTGGACTCCTGATTTCAATGTTGTCCAGCATCCGGAAACAGAAAAAACTTTCGCATTTACAGTTTCAGCTACAGATGCTTCTGGCGCAAGAGCAGATAAGACAGTTAATGTAAGAGTAATTGATATAAACAGAAATCCAGTTTTATCCGTATCTCCTGAAAACATAGAAGAATTAGCAGGAAAAACAATTGAATTAACTGTAATCGCATCAGATGCAGATAATGATCAAATAACAGTAACTGTAGACAATTCTAATTTTGAAGTTATAGACAACAAATACATATGGAGAACTAAATTATCAGACGCAGGAATTAATCCTTACATAGTCACATTCACAGCTTCAGATAACTTCGAAGGAGCTGCATATGCATCATCTATGATAAAATTAACTTCAGCAGTATCAGAAAATCAATTTCCAGTAGCATCATTCACATATCCAAGTGAAGCATTTATAGGGGAAGAAGTAACATTTGACGCTTCATCTTCATTTGATCAAGATGGAGAAATCATAAAATATGAATGGGAAACTGGAGATGGAAATACATTATTTGAAAAAATTATAACCCATATCTACACTGCAATAGGCCAATTCACAATAAAGTTGGTTGTTACAGATGATAATGGAGCAACATCAACAACAATAGAGCAGATAATAAACATAATAGCAAGAACAGGAGAAAATCAAGCCCCTGTAGCTAATGCAGGTCCAGATCAAACAGTTAAAATAGGAACTACTGTAACTTTAGATGGTTCTGCATCATCTGATCCAGATAGAGAGGAGTTATCTTATTCATGGACTCAATTAGCAGGAAACACAGTTAGTCTAACAGACTCAACAACTAAGTCTCCAATATTTACAGCAAATGAACTAGGAACTTACATTTTCGAGTTAATTGTAACAGATGAAGCAGGATTACAAAGTACTCCAGATACGGTAAGTATAGAAGTAGTAGAAGAGATTATAATTCCTCCTATTGAAAAAGAAGCAGCAGATATTCACAAGTTTACAATTTCCTCAGCTTATGTAAGAGAACAAGATGACATCTTAATGGTCTTTGCAAAAATAAGAAACAGGGGAAATAATCAAGAAACAGTAGAAATAACAGCAACAATTTTGCCAACAGGGCAGTCCTTTACAAAGAGAACTGTACTTGGAATGAAAGAAAATGGTTATGAAGTGTTCTATTTGAACAAACCAGAAGATACAGAGAGTAGCATAGTAAAATTAGAAGTAAGTAATAGGAGAGACAGTGACGTGTATTACCTTCCTTTGGAGGTCTAAACACCACCGAAAGGTTTAAATAACTATTCATAACTATTAAATAACAACATAATTATAAACCATATATGGGGGTTAGAAATAAAATGAGAAAATTACTAAGTTTAATGTTAGTATTTTTGGTTGTATTTAGTGCACTACCAATGGTAGCTAAAGCACAAACAAGCAGCCTGTCCTTTGACGAAATTGAAGTTGAAGGAACAACAGTTGTTTTAAACAACGATGTAGTAGATGTGGCAGTTGTAAAGGATTTGACTGAAAATTCAGAAACTTTCTTGCCTATAAGAGTAAGATTAAAATCTACACAAAATATTGAAGATTTAAAAGTATCCGCATGGATTGGTGGATATGAACTTGGTGTTCCTCGTGACACATCAGAACCATTTGACATCACAACATACGGAACAGGAGCAGTTAAATCTGTGGTATTAAAATTGCCATTACCTAAGGATTTAGAGTCTTCAAAAGTATACAAATTAAATGTTGAAGCTTTCAACAATGACATGAGTTTGAAAAAAGAAATCAAGCTTAATGTTGAAGGAAAGAGACATTTAGTAGATTTATTTGATGTTATAGTAAATCCTAGTCTAAGCGTTGATGCAGGAACTCCTGTTATTGTTAAAGCTAGAGTTGAAAACCTAGGAGACAGAACTGAAGATGATGTTAAGGTTACAGCTAGAGTAAATTTAGTTGATAACTCTGGAAACACAGTAATCGTTTCAGACTCTGACTTCATAGATGAGTTAGTTCCAAGATCTGAAGAAAAGGGAGAAGATCAAGTAAGTTCAACTTCAACTGATGACTTATTATTGGTTATCCCTAAAACTGCAAGGTCTGGAAACTACAAATTAATGGTAGAAGTTAACTTCAACAGAGGAACAGAAACAATCAATTCCGAATATGATTTAACAATCAACGGAAAGACTACAGCTGTTTCAGATGTTTTAGTAACTGCTTCAGCAACATCTAAGGATGTTCCAAGAGGATCTCAAGTATCCTTCCCAATCCAAGTTGCTAACTTAGGAAAGGAATCCAGAACATTCTCCTTAGAAATAACTGGGGTAAAAGACTGGGCAACAACTAGTGTTGAACCTGCATTATTGACTGTAGCACCTGGATCAACAGCAGAAACATTTGTTATGGTATCTGCTAATGAAGGTGTAGCAGCAGGAGCTCACTTATTCACTGTAAAAGTTTCAGAAAATGGAGCTGTTGTTAAAGAACTTAACTTACAGGGACAAATAGCAAGCTTGCAGGACACAACTGCGGGATTCAAGGAAGGATTAGAATTAGCATTCCTTATCTTGTTAGCAGTCTTAGTTATCCTTGGAATTGTAGTAGCAATAAGAAAAGCTACTATGTCTGGAGATAACACAGAAGAAGTTAAAGGGGAAACTTATTACTAAGTTCTTCTTTTTTTCTTTATTTTTAACCACAATAATCATTAAGTACTAATAAATTTCACAAAATAACATGATAGATTTAGGAGAATTAGTAAGATTTCTTGTAAAGGCTAAAAGAGGCACTTATGCTGGAGATGGAAGAGAAATAATGCCTCAAAGACCAGGATTTAAAGAATTAGAATTTTCTGAAGGAGATTGGAATTACAGAGATAGCTATGTCGGATTTTTTAGAGCTCCTGGACAGGAAGTTGTAAGATTTCAAGGACAACCTGTTTGGACAATGTCTTATGATGGTGGAATGCTTCCGAATTTTAGAGATAATGTCGCTTTTGCTAAGGAAACATTTGTTTTTTTGAAAAGAGCTTTATCCTTATGTCCGGAACATATTCCTTTTAGGGGGCCATATGAACTTAGAGATAGAGAGATGAAATTTCAATATATTAATTTTCCAGAAGGAAACGTGACTGACTTTAGAGGAAGTGAACATATTCATATAAATGTTAGTGTAGACTCCCCTCATCCAGTTTTAGAAGTCTTTAGGCAAAATTATTTCGGTGGATTGGTTATTCCTAATAGTTGGTCTGAAACCCTATTTCTTTAATAATAGAAAATTATATAAGTAAGAATTTTCTTACAAATGTATGATAATTAAAACTATAAAGGTGTCGGATAAAGGACAAATAGCCATTCCTCTAAATATGAGAAAAGTTAGTGGAATCAATAAAGGAGATAGTTTAATTATAATTCAGGATAAGAACAAAATATTGATTGAAAAGGCTTCTAAAAAAATAAAAGATGAGTTTAAGGATTTATTGAAACATTCTGAATCAGTAGCCAAAGATTTATGGGATAATAAGGAAGATGAAATCTGGAATGACCTATGAACAAGGAGAAATTGTATTAATTCCTTATCCTTTTTCAGATTTAAGCGTGATTAAGCAGAGACCAGTGTTAATTTTATCAAATAGCATTTATAATTCTAAAACAGAAGATATCGTTGTTTGTGGCATAACCTCCAATATTAAAGACTCTGAATATTCAGTTTTATTGGAGAATAAAAACTTAGTTAACGGAAACTTGCCCATTAAAAGTAGAATAAAAGCTGATAAATTGTTTACTTTGAAAAATTCTTTGATAAAAAAGAGAATAGGAAAGGTAGAACAGGAAATATTAGAAAAAGTGAACAATGAAATTTCAAAACTTTTTTCTTTTAGAATTTTATAAAATCATTTATTACTAAATTTCTCTTTATTTTTTCTATATTTCTAAGATATATTTTATAATCATTTATTTTCTACTACAATAAACTATATATATAGTTTAAACTTTTCCTCGAGTAACCACAAAAGAGTGATTTAAATGAATAAAAGAGGATTAAACTTAATTTTTACAGCAGTATTAGTAATATTGCTCTCATTTAATGCTAATGCAGAACTGTCTTTTTCTACACAAGAAACTGAAAAAAGCATATGCCAGTCAACAACAGATGTATTCACTTTATTTATCAAAGGAACGGGTAATATAATCATAGAAAAAGAAGGCACAGCAAGCTCTTTCTCTACAATAATCCCTTCCAGTTTTGAAACAGCAGTAGAAAAGCCAGTATTTGTATATATAACTCCCAATTCAAAGATACAGCCTGATTCTTATAATTTAAACCTCAAAATAAAAGATAGCTCATCTGAAAAGATAGTCCCATTAAAAATAACCGTAAAAAACTGCAATACCTTTGAAGTATCTGGGGAATTGAGTAAGGAGGTTTGTAGCTGTAACTCACAGACCTATGAATACACTATAAGAAACACAGGAATGTACAAAGAAACTTATAGTATCTCAGTTAATGGGAATGCAAAAAGTCTCGTAGAATTAGATAAAAAAGAGGTTACAATTGATCCTGGAAAGTCTTCTAAGATAGTTGCAACTGTAAAAACTGCCTGTAATGATAAAGGAACTAAAGACTTTACATTAAAAATAGAATCAAAGGCAAATAAAGCAGTTGCCTCAGTAGACAACAGCATAAAGATTAACAGCTGCTTTGATTATACTGCTACAGTAAGTAAAGAATCAGTTAGTATATGCGAGCATACACAGCAGGAAGTTTCCATATCTATAGATAATACTGCAGATACATCTAATGATTATACCTTAAAAGTAACTGGCCCTACATGGGCTAATCTGGATAAGGAAAAATTGTCTGTAAATTCTAAAAATAAAGGAATTGCAAACCTAATTCTGACTCCAGACTATGGTGTAGAAGGGGATTTTGACATAAAGCTAGGAATAGAAAGTAAGTCTGGAAATGTAAATAAAGAGAACATAATAAAGGTCAATGTAAGAAAGTGCAATTCCATCTCTCTGGAAGCTACAAATCCCTCAGAAATTGTATGCCAGTCCACAATAAAAAACATTCCTATAAAAATAAAGAATACAGGAGAGGTTAATAAGACATTGCAATTATCAGCAGATTCTGACTGGGTAAGTATAGAGGAAGAAATAAATGTTGAATCATCGAAGGAAAGAGAGGTCCAGCTCAAGCTATCTCCAGAAATAAGTACACCTACTGGAAAATATACTGTAATTGTTAAGGCCAAATCATTAGATGATAGCAACATTGCTGAAGAAATCTCAATAGAAGTTCAGGTAACAGATGTAGAAAAATGCTATAAACCCTCAATTGAAACAAAAGATAAAATAGAAGTCCTGAAAGAAAATATAGTTACTTCAGACATAACCGTTGAGAACAAAGGAGAGGAAAAAGCGGATTATGAGGTATCGGTGACTGGAACAGCATCTGAATTTATACAGATAAATCCTAGCACAATCACATTAGAGTCTAAACAATCAGAAGTAATGCAGATTTATATTGCTCCTACAATAAGAACTGAACTGGGAACGTATTTTGCAACCATTTCAGTAAAAGGAAAAGGCTCTTCGATTTCTGATAACAAAGAGATTACTATAGAAGTTAAAGATTCTGAAGAAAATAACCAACTAACTGGAAAAGTAACTAAAAATCTAAAAGAATTCAAAAAAGAAACAACAATCAGAGAATCAACAGAATTTATGTTAAATGGGGAGGAGCACAAACTGGAAATACAGGAAGTTAATGAAGATTCTGTTACAATAAAGATATCATCAGACCCAATATTCTTAGTTCTTAATATTTCAGAATCAAGAGAAGTTGATGTCAACGAAGACGGAAATAATGATCTAAAAGTAACTCTTGAGTCTATAGAAAATGGAAATCCAACAATAAAAGTAATTGAGATTAATTCAAACGAAGTTAAAGAAAATAATGGAAGTCTCTTCTCAAAATATAGAAACTGGATTATAGGGCTTATAATTGTTATAATACTAATTGTCTTAGCAAGTGTATTCTTCTCCGATGATGAAGAGGAAGAAAAGGAAGAAGATAAGGAAGAAAAAATAAGAATAGGAAGATATATTGTCGGATTGATTATTTTAGGAGTATTATATTGGTTATTTAAAAAATATTCAGTATTACAAAAAGTTAATTTATATAAATTTTATATAATCCTTGGTATAGCCATACTGATAGTATTAGTATTAATAACAAAATACTGGAATAGTATAATAAACTTCTTTGAGGAAGAAGAAACAGAGGAAGAAATTAAAGAAAAAGTTAAAGAAGTTATAGAAAAAAAAGAAAATGCTGAAGAAGAAAAAGTCGAAGTTAAAGAAGAACCAAAAAAGAAAGTAGTAAAGAAAAAGACACCTAAAAAATAATGTTAAATCTTCAAACTAACGATCTTGCTAACTCCCTCTTTCATACTAACACCATAAATCTGATCTGCTTCAGAAATAACAGCATCGTTATGGCTTATTACAATATATTGTGCTTTCTTTGAGTATTGTTCTATCAGTTTACTTAATTTAGTAGAATTAGTTTTATCCAATGCTGCATCAACTTCATCCATTAAATAAAAACTAGCAGGTTTGTACTCCTGTATTGAAAAAATAAATGCCAGAGCAGCCATAGTCTTCTCTCCTCCACTCAAGCCCTTAATGTCCAAGTATTTATTGCCGGTAATCCTAACTTTTATATCCAGACCGCCATTAAACGGATCCTCTTTATCCTCCAATTCCATATGGGCCTGACCTTTAGTCGTAAGTCTATTAAATATTTCCTTGAAGTTTTTCTCAATTGAGCTATAGGTCTTCATAAACAAATCTTTTTTCTTGCTCTCTATCTCATGCATCATAGAAATAACGTCTTCCTTCTCTTGTTTCAACGTGTCAGCTTTCTCTTCCAAAATTTTGTATTCTTTTTCTAAAGATTCATATGCCTCCAAGGCCTTTAGATTAACATTCCCGAATTTTTCCAGATCTTTTTCATTACTCTTAATATCTCCTCTTAAATCCTCAAAAGAGATTCCTTTTCTTAATTTAACATTTAAAAATGGTTCAAACTCCTTATTCAATTCTTCTGTTTCTGCAATTAATCTTGCTTTTTCAATTGAAAATGTGTTAAACTTACTGTTTAAAGAGTTAAGCCTTTCTTCCTCCCTAGCTAAAGTAGTTTCTCTCTGGCCTAGCTGGTCTTGTAGTTTATTTCTCTTGTTAAATAAATCCTTGAATTCAGAGTAAAACTTCTTCTCTTTATTTTCTTTCTCTCTTAATTTAACTCTATTTTCTTTTAAATAAGCATCAACTGTCTTCATTTCACTTGTAAATTCTTCAGTTTCTTTATCGTGATCCTTCATTATCTTCCCTATCTTATCATACTCAGGAATAAGCATGGTGTCTAATTGACTCTTCATATTCTTTACATCAGATTCTAAGGAAGCTAATCTTTCTCTTATAGACGTTCTTTTAGCCTCTGTAGAACTCATCCCTTTTTCAGTAAGCTCTTTCTGTTTCTTTTCCTTCAACAAAGTTAATTCTCTTGCCAGACTTTTAACATCATCCTGAACATTTTCTAATTCCTTATTGAGAATTGAAAGTTTAGAACTAAGCTCTTTTTTCTCCTTATTCAATTTATCCATATCCACAACACCAGAAGTCTTTTCTATCTTCATAATATCTATTTCCAAATTAGTCTTAACTTCTCTCAGCTTAATAATTCCCACCTCATTTTCACTTCTATTTTTATCAAGAACATCTATTTTATTTTGTAACTCAGAAACCTGGCTCTCTAGTTTTATAATTTCCTCACTAATATCTTTTTCTTTAAATCCTGCTCCCTGTCTTCTCTTCCTATATCCCCCAATCATAGCCCCACTAGGTTCCATTAAATCTCCTTCCAAGGTAACCATCCTTACTTTACCAATGCCAACCTTTCTTGCTACTTCAACATTATCAACAACAAGAGTATTTCCAAAAACGTAGCTGAAAACATTTTTGAACCTGGGGTCAAATTTTATTAATTCTAATGCTGGGCCATGAACCCCATTTCCCTTTTTGATAGAAGGAATATCAATTGTTCTCATTTTATTTAAAGGTAAGAAAGCCACTATCCCCATTTTTTTATCTTTAAGATATTTTATGCATGTACTAGCAATCTGATCATCTTCCACAACAACACCATTTATTCTTGAACCTGCAGCAACCTCTAATGCCATTGAATATTTTTTATTTGCCTCTCCTAAATCACCGACGGTGTTATGGATTCCTTTAATTCCAGATTTTAAAATCTGTTTAACAGAAAAATCAGCAGCTGTAACTTCTCTTCTTCCAACATCTCTTGCTCTTAACGTGGCCAATTGCTCATTTTTCTCAACTATTTCTCTTCTTGCTTTTCCAAGTTGCGAGGAATACATAGAATCGTCATTTAATTTTTTGTTTAATTCTTCTGCAACTTTTTTAAATTCCTTTTTTAATCCTGTTATATCTCCAGGATTTCCGCCAGAAGAAGCTCCAAATTTCTTTTCTATCTCTTCCAGCAAATAAGTTGCTTTATCTACCTCCCTTAATATCTGCTGCTCTTTCTCTTTTGTAGAGTAAAACAATTCCTGCTTTCTTTCAATCGAGCCTTCCAAAGAATCATCATGATCATCTTTTCTTGACTTAATAAGAACTTCTTCCTGTTTTCTTATATCAATCTTCTCCGATTCTAATTTACTTATCATCCCTTTTGTTTCATTTATTCTTTTCTCTAATTCATCCCTATCCAACTTAAGCTGTTTTTTTCTGTTAATTATCCTCGATAACTCATTTTTTAATGTATCAAATCTATTAGTCTTCATAATAAGCTCTTCTTTCATAGTCTCAACTTCTCTATGAAGTTCCACTTGTTCTTTCTCCCCTTTTCTTTCTATGTTCTCATTTATACTCTCAATCTCTTTCTTCCTATCCCCTATTTCCTTTACAAGTGAATTAATTCTCTCTTCTATACTTTTTTTGTAGTCATTATGTTTTTTAACATCAGTTTCTAATTTAACCAGCTCATCATTTTTCCTTTTGATTTCTAAATCAATTAATGTAGCTTTGCTTCTTTTGACTAATGTCTCTAACTCTCTATATCTGACAGCCTGGTCTCTTTCATTTTTTAACTCCCTAAGATGGGCATTTCTTTCAGTCATTATTATCTCTATTTCTCCAAGCTTAAACTGGAACTTCTCAAGCTCCCTCATAGCTTTTTGTTTCTTTTCCTGATAAACAGAAATCCCTGAAATTTCCTCGATAATTTCTCTTCTCTCTTCTGGTCTCATCTCCATAAACCTGACAATATCTCCCTGTAAAACAATATTATGTCCATCAGGGTCTATATGTGCAGAATTCAAAAAGTCAAGAACCTGCTGCCTTGTCATTTTTTTGCCATTTATTTTATATAACGAATTCCCGCTCTGTCTTATTATTCTGGAAACAGAAATATTTTTGTCTTTTAATGAGAAAATGCTGTCAGAATTATCAAAAACAATTGTAGCCTCAGCCTCTTTGTAAGGGTTAGAATTCTTCCCCCCATTATATATTAAATTCGCTGATTTTTCAGCTCTCATAGACTTAGCAGAACTCTTCCCTAAAACAAAAGTGATCAAATCTGCTATATTGCTGTTATGAACTATCAAACCATTAGCAATGAAATTATGATTGTCTGGAATTGTTAGATCATAGACATAATCCTCTTCCTTGCATTTCTTAATTTCTATTACCTCATCCCAAAAAACATCAGAATTCGCTAAATAACATAGACTATTCATCACAAATTCTAATTCCTGAAGTCTAGACCTAATTGAAGATTGGATAAAATCAAAGAAAGCATCAAGATTTTCAGTTCTGGGTTTAAATTTCCCAGTTGCCCAATAATCCCTTACTATCTGCTTGCTTAAACCCATTGACAAGCTTGCTTTTCTGCCAGAAATATGAAGCATATCCATAGTCTCTATGAGGTTTAACTGATTCTTCTTTAGCTCTAATCCAGTAGAGTATATGGTAAGTAACTTATCCGATAAAAGCGGCAAAATTTCATTTAAACCCTCCCTTGTGGGACAGCATCTATCTTCTATATATGCTGCTAATCTTGGATAATTCTTCCTATTATTTTTAATTTTTATCCCTAAAAGATTAACCGCTCTTTTAATTAATTCATTTATCTCTCTTGGAAGAACATCGATATTTGGGTTTGAAACAACTTTATTTTTTATAATTCCTTCTAGTAATACCTTTTTATGACTGCATTTTAAAGGAATGTTAATGTAGAAATTCTTTATATTCTCGTAACCATAAATATACAAATAATAATAAGGTCTTTTAATTTTTTTTTCTGTACTATAGGCATAGCCTATTCTTTCCTTTACCCTTGAGTTTATGCCAAATCTTAACAACAATCTCTGTACTTGGTCAGTTAATATTTTATTTTTTGAACAATATTCTACTACTGCTGGATTTTTTCTTATACTCCCATCTGTATCAAACAAACCTGCTAAAAAATTAGAAATGCTGGACAAATCAGCAGAAAGAATTTCATTTGGAACATACTTATTACTTGAATCCAGTTTTTCATTATTATTTTCATTATTAAACAAGCCTTGTAGCCAGTTAATAAGCCCCTTATCCCACCATATAAGATCTATTACCTCTGGATTTCTTCTATACCTATTATTTTTGCTAGATGTATTGAAATGTTTTTTAACTATATCCAAGATATCCTCTACTATCCGATTATCCTGATTGACAAATCTGACATACTTAGGTCGTATTGTGCCATCTCCAATTAAGTAACCAAGTAATCTTGCTTTTTCATCATTAAATTTATTTTTTGGATTTGTATAAACTCTTCTTGGAGTAACAATTACTTCACCTTCTTTAAGATCTCTGACTAATGTGCTTCTTAAACCCCCATTTTTGAAAATCATCACAGGATGGCACCCCGTTGTCTTTACTTCTTTCCCGCTTCTGGTTTTAATTTCAAAGAGAACCTCTCCTTTTCTTTTAACGAATTTAGAAACTTCCTTTTCTTCCAGCTTCATTGTAATTGGATTAATGGAAAGTACAGAAACATCTTTTCCCTCACAATAAACTCCATCATCCAAATTCTCAATAGACTTAGATTCTTTTAGCTTCTTTTCAACAAGATCTCCTATCTTTATCTCTAAACCATTAGAAAGGGTTACAACGCTGTTCTTGGATAGGGACTTGCCTGAACCATTCGGTCCTATAATGCAATTATAATTATTTCCAAAAAGAAGCTCAGTTTTCTTTGCAAATGATTTAAACCCCTTAGCAGATATACTTTTTATCGTTGTCATCTTTTAAAAAACTGTATTCAGTGATATTTAAATGTTTCTTAGCACAATCATAAAAATAAAAAAATTTATATATTTAGACAACTAGACGTAAATCATGAGAGGAGATAATCTAGATGGTATTCCTATTTTAGGGGATATGCATATAAAACAAGAGAGTAAAGAGAAATCTGAAAAAGGAGTTGTCAAAGGCAAAAAGGCATCAGAAGAAAAAGAATACTACAAATGCATGGACTGCAATTTCAAATTTAGAGACTTTGGTTATAAAGACAGGCCTAGATGCCCTTATTGCGCAAATAATAATACAGTAAAATCTGAGTCTTTCTTTGATGAAATCCTTTAAAATTCCTCAAGATTTTTCTGATTTTTTTCTTTTAATAATCTCTTATAAGACTCCCAGCTTTTTCTGAAAATCTCAGGGAAATCCTTATGATGCTTCCTCAAAAACTCCTGTGTTAACGGATCACTTGGATAACCGGAATTAAAGTTATAGCCTATTTTTTTCTTTATTTTCTCTATCTCACTATCCCTTTCAGTTTTGGCAATTATTGATGCCGCGGAACAAACAATATTATCTGAATCCATTTTGTGTCCTACATGCAGTTCTATTCCAGTTTCTATCCTTTTCCTTAAATAATTCTTATAAGCATTAATATTAGTGCTAGGACAATCAATATATGCTTTGTTGGGGTTTAGTTCTTTTAATATCTTAATTGTATTGTCTGCCTCTAACCAGTTAAGATTTGAATTATCACTCTCAACAGCAGAATCTATTTGCTTTGGAGTTATCTTTATTATTTTAAACTGGACTATTTTCCTCAATTCTTTAGAAATATTCTCCCTTTGTATTGGTGTTAATAATTTAGAATCCTTTATACCTAAATATCTTAATCCAACTACATCAGACTCCCTGACAATTACCCCCGCGATAATGAGAGGCCCTATAACAGGTCCTTTTGGGAAGCCTAAAAGAGTTTAAGCTTTCTCCCCGCCTCATCAATACCACAAATTAAGGTCATATGCAAATCAACCGTTTATTATTTTCTTTTATTACCCAAAACTTATTTTTATTTCTTTCTACAAACTCTTAATTCTGCCAGAACTTAAAATTTTGTTTAGCAATTTTAAAAATTCCTTGGTATGCTCTAAAGGAATAGTAATAGAATGCTCGTGTTCCCATTCATCATCTACTTTCTTCTTTTTTTGTATTAACAAGTACCTTCCATATTCATTCTCTAAGATATCAAACCAAATAGTCCTATTATTGTAGTTTAATTTCTCAAAATCAAAGTGATGAATCCTGTGGTTAGGGTAATAAACTTGAGTTACTCCAAATTTCTTTAAATAGATTTCATTTTCTAAGGTCAGTACTTGCAGATGTTTTTCAATAGTTTTTCTAGATAGTTTCGTAGTACGAACTAACTCAGTAATTGTAAACCCTTTTGGATTTCCTTTCAAAGAGCTCAATATTTTATTATGCGCTATTTTTTCTTTTTCTGATGCCTTCATTTTAATTTATATTACTGAGTACCAAAATGTTTATATACCTATTATTACTAACATTAGTTACTAATAAAAGTTACAAATATCACATAAAACGTTAAAATTAGAAAAACTAAGATTAAATTAAGTGTCAACCCGAAATATCTTATGTTCAAAAATCATCTAATAGAAACTAATAATCTCAAAAACTATGAACATACCCGTATAAATCAAAAGAATGCAGAATATATAAAACTTACGATTGCAAAGCTGGAGTTGAGCATCGGTAGGCTCGATAGTCTCAAAAACTATGAACATACCCGTGTTCTGTGGGTTCGAAATTCCATTACGGAACTCCCGCCTTCAGCGCAAATATTAAATGAAAGTAACATTCAGAAACAACTATCAAACTTGGAATTTATAAGATGGCCAAAATAATAAAAGTAAAGTGTAAAAATTGCCATAAAAAACTATTCATCGAAATTAAACTGAACTTTGGAGCTAGAAACGAGAATAATGGAGACTTGCTTGATTGTTTTTTAAATGAAGCTAATTTTCATTTCAACTGTCCTTTTTGTCAAGAAATTGGAGTTCTAAACACTTATTTTTTTACAGATAAGAAGCCTAAAATTAGTCAAATTACAGAAAACCCAAGTTATATAGGATAAAACATTAAAAATTTTTAACTGCTTCAATAAGAGTTTCTTTTGTTTTAACTTTCATTAACCTAACCCTTAACTCCTTACTTCCCTCAAATCCCTTGCAAAAATTCAAAGCAGTCAGCTTCAAATTTGAAAAATTTACAAAGTCATACCTCTCACATAATTCAACATAGTCTAAAAATAACTTTATTTTGTCTTCTTTCATAATCTCAATTTCTTTCTTATCATCTAAATAACAGTTAATCTGTTTAAATATCATAGGATTATTCATTGCTGCTCTTGCAATCATTACATAATCACATTTAGAATAGTCTAAAAGTTCCTTAGCTTTCTCGCCATTTACGACATCTCCATTTCCTATAACAGGAATGCTAACTGCCTCCTTAACTTGTTTTATTATCTCCCAATCCGCTTTTCCGAAATATCCCTGCTCTTTGGTCCTTCCATGGATTGCTATTGCTTTAACCCCAGATTCCTCCATAACCTTAACCAGTTCTAAAGCTTCTACTTTTTTAAATCCAGACCTCATCTTAACCGTAACTGGTTTTTCTAAACCTTTAGAAAGAGTTTTTATTATGTCTTTTATTCTATCTTTTTCTCTTAGTAAAGCACTTCCATACCCTTGGTTAACTATTTTCTTGCTTGGACATCCAAAATTTAAATCAATAACATCAAAATTTTTTTCTAATTTTTTAGCTGCTTTTAATAAAACTCTGGGATTTCTTCCAAATAATTGTAATCCTACTTCCTCTTCTTCTCTTGATCTTTCCGCTAATTTCAAAGTTTTTTCATTCCCTCTATTAATTGCAATAGCACTTAACTGCTCTGTATAAGTCATAGCTGCTCCGTATTTTTGGCATAATAACCTAAAAGGTAAAATAGAAATATCTGCCATGGGTGCTAATACTAATTTATTCTTTAACTTTGGAAATTCCATACCATACTGAAAACGGAACAGATTTAAACATTTCCTAATAATCCTTATTATGCAGCATTTAAAAGATTCATATAAATCAGAATTCAAAGCAGAAGCAGTAAAAGTAAATGACAAAGAAGTGATATTAATCATTACTTACTTCTATCCCACTAGTGGAGGCCAGCCAAATGATACAGGAACAATAACCAGAATTTCAGACAATAAAGAATTCAAAGTAATTGATGTAAAAAAAGAAAATAACCAGATTATTCATATTCTAGATAAAGAGGGATTAAAAGAAAATGATAAAGTAAAATGCAAAATAGACTGGGAAAGAAGATACAAATTAATGAGGATGCATACAACTGCCCATGTCATAAGCTCTATAATCCATAAAGAAACAGGTGCAATGATTACTGGAAATCAGTTAGACACAGAAAAATCAAGAATAGATTTCTCATTAGAAAAGTTTAACAAAGAAAATATAGAAAATTACATAAAGAAAGCTAATGAAGAAATAAAAAAAGACCATAAAATTACTATCTCAACAATCTCAAAAGAAGAAGCAGAGAAAATAAAAAATCTCTCAAAATTAGCAAAAGGCCTTCCTCCAAACCTAAAAGAGATTAGAATAGTCACAATAGGTAGTATAAATGAACAAGGAGATGGCGGAACTCACGTTAATTCAACAAAAGAAATAGGGGCAATAAAATTACTATCTATAGAGAACAAAGGCAAATCAAACAGAAGGTTATATTTCTCATTAGAATAAAAAAATTAATATACTCCAATATTTTCTCTTTAAAAGATGAAAAAGAATATTTACGCAGAACAAAGAGTCGGCATTTTTGTAGACATACAAAATCTATACTATTCTGCAAAGCACTTATATGATAAAAGAGTCAATTTTATGGCAGTTCTAAATGAAGCAGTTAATAACAGAAAGCTAATCAGAGCCGTAGCCTATGTAGTAAAAGCTGATGAATTAAAGGAAAACACCTTCTTTGAAGCATTAAGTAAAATGGGTTTTGACGTGAAGGCAAAAGAGCTTCAAATCTTCCCAGGGGGCATGAAAAAAGGTGATTGGGATGTAGGAATAGCTGTAGATGCCATTCAGATGTCTCCCAAACTTGATGTAGTGGTTTTAATATCTGGAGATGGAGACTATATCCCCTTAGTTGAATATCTAAAAGGCGCCCAAGGATGCAGAGTTGAAGTCCTAGCATTTGGAAGGTCTACCTCAACTAAACTAAAAGAATCAGTAGATGAATTTATAGACTTGGATAAAAACAAAAAATACCTCATAGGGTAATCCTTTTAAATGTTGCCTAACCTTGTTTTTCATGGAAGGGCCGGTAGTTTAGTGGCTATAACGTCGCCCTAATAAGTTAGAAATTCTAATTTATGGCGAGTACAAGGCGAAGGTCGCAGGTTCAAGTCCTGCCCGGCCCAGATATTCTCAAGAAACATTTTTATAGTAATAAAATCCCGCTAATTCCATGAAAAGAGGGATAATTCTAGTACTAACAATACTTCTAAATATAGAAATAGCAAATGCCCAGTCATTAAACCTGTTTGGAGCAGATGTTTCCATTCTTACCTTATTGCCAATAGGGCTCATATTTCTCGTATTACTATTCTTCTTAGGATTGTTCATAAAAGATACTTTAACTTCAAAAAAGAAAGAAGTTAAAAAAGAAAAAGAAGAGGTAAGAAAAGAAGAAAAACCAAAAGAAGAAAAAGAAGAGTCTGAAAAGAAAAACCAAAAAGAAATTCTAAAGATATTTTTCACAAAAATTAAAGATTTTGAATCAAAAATAAGCTCATTAACTCCCAAAGAGTCCCTCTCGCAATTAGATGCAATAGCCAAAGACTTTTTTAAGGAAAAATATTCAATAAACCAGGAGTTCAGCTTAGGTGAGTTAGATAGCTTAGTTAATATAACTAAAGAAGAAAAAAGAATATGCAATGAAGTAGAAGTATTGAAGTTTAGCGGAGGAGAAGAAGCAAAAACGGAAAAAGTAAAGAGATTGACAATAACATTATCAGAATTAATAAAAGAGTTATACTATAAAACAAGAGATAAAAAAGAAATACCAAGCAATTTAATGATCTTTGTAAAGATAAAAGATTTCTTTATTAATCATTTAAAGAAGAAAGAACAAACAGAAACAAAACAGGAAGTAAAAGAAGAAGTGCAATTAACTCAAAAAAAAATACCTCTAACTCCGATACCAGAAGAAGTTAAAGAAAAGAAAAGTTTCGAAATACAACCTCCAAAATTCTTCTATTATACTAAAAGATTAAAGATTCTAAGAGAACTAAATGACGGAATAAGAATAGCTAAAGAAAATAGTGAAGAAGCTAAGAAGATATATGGTAAATCCCTTATAGAGTACTACAAACTTCCTGTAACAGAAGAAGAAAAGATAACAAGTAAGCTTACTGAATTGTATAGTAAAATAAAAGACGATGAAATCCATAAAAAAGAAAGAATAAGTGAAAAAACAAAAGAAATCATCAAGATAAAAAAAGAAGACCACAAAAGAGATAGAGAAGCTAAGAAAATTCTTGATTCAGTGGAAAGATGGATCACAGAAATAAGTATAAAAGAAGAGATAAAAAATGAATATAAATCTATAATGCTTGGAATAAGAAAAAAAATAACAAATGCAGGACTGTCTGTAAAAAAATTTGAAGATAAGGAAATTATGAAACTATCTAAAATTATCCATGAAACAAACCTTGAATTAAATAAAAGTAAAGAAAGAATCATTGGATCAATAGAAAATAGCCCCAATAAGCTAAAATTATCAATAAAAAGCTTTGAAAGTAAAGAGCAGGAAAAAGTGCATAATTTAATAAAAAGACTTGAAAACATAAAAGAAATTAAAGAAAAAATAGAAAAAAAGAAATTAAGCATCCCTGTTCCTGACACAAAAGACATTGGAGAGAAACCTATAACAAAAGAAAGATGGTATACGAGAATTTTAAGTATAAACGGGTTCAATTTGCCAGAAGTAGGAAAACAGAAAGTAAAACACCCAACAGAAAGAGAGGTTTACCTGTTCAAACACAAAATTGAATTGCCTAAAAATGGAGAAGATGCTATAACCAACCATAGAAGAGTAACCCAAATTAACAAAGAAAGCATTAGTAAATTATCTAAAGAAGAAGAGAAAATAAGGCAGAAACTCGATAAACTAGAAGAGCAAAAAGTAACACAAGCAGAAATTGAAAATTTAAAAATTAAATACAAAAATTATCAGACTAAAACACCAAGGTTTTATCATGAAAAATCAAAAATAGAAAAAGAAAGGATAAACCAATTAGAACGAGAAAGGGAAGAATTGAGAAATAAATTATCTTCTTTATATTAAGGTATTGTTCTATATCTCATGTTTAGCATTCCCCATGTGAATGTTAAGAAAAACAAAGCCAGTACTAAAAGTGGCATTGAAAGATCTCTGGAAACTAGCTTATTCTTAAAGTCTGCAATTTCAAAATAAGCTTTATTTATATCTTCATTTGTATATGCTTTATAATATTTGCCACCGGTAGAATCTGCAATCTGTTTTAAAGTATCCTCATCAACTGTTAGTAAAACATCAGAGCCATTGATTATTTCCCCTCCTTGTTCAGTCCCAACCCCTATAGTGTAAACAGACGCTAAGTTAAGAGTAGCATAAGTTACAGCCTCTTCTAAAGGCAGTCCAACATTTCCTCTACCATCAGTTAATAATATAATAGATCTTCCATTTTGTGAGGTTAATAATAAATTAGAACTGGTGGTAACAGCCTCTCCTAAATTAGTGCCCCCTCCTTTCCTTACATTTATGTTTTTTATTTTTTCTGATAAGCTAAAATAATCATCTGTTAAAGTGCTTTCAACAAAGGTTGCAGATGAGAAAGTAACTAGTCCAATTTTAGTATTCCCCCCTGTATAATTGAGAAAACTTAATGCAGCTTGTTTAGCAGCCTCAAGTCTGTTAGGTTCAAAATCATTAGCCGTCATGCTTACAGAAGTGTCTATAGCTAAAACAAAGTCAGAATCACTTGATTCTGTTTCAAAGACGAAAGTAGTCCCAGCAGCAGAGAATATTAAAAATATAAATGAAAACCCCATTAAAAAAAGTATCAGATAATTCTCAGATAATTGAATGTTTCCAGTTACCCTTTCTATAGCCTCAAAATTAGCAAAAGTTAAAGCTTTTTTTCTAAAGCCTTTGACTGTAACAAAATGGACTACTACAAGAAAGATTAAAGTAACTAGCAACCATAAATACTGTGGTCTTGCAAATATAATACTTACCATTATCTTCTTATCTTTAAAGCTCTGAGTTTAAATAATTTTACTATTGGTTTTACAAAAAACTCATCAGTGCTTATTATAGTAGAATCAGCTCCCGCATCAACAAAGGATTTTAATAGCTCTTCCTCCTGCCTTCTAGTTTCTTTTTCATACAAATCCTTAAGCAAAGACGGATCTATAACCACCCTTTTATGTGAATAAGGGTCTTTAATTAGTATCTCACCAACATAATCCCCAGGTAATGTCCTGTCCCTTGGATCCCTTATTATAATGCCAATCACATCAAACTTGCTTGTAATAATCTTTAAGTTACTCTTCCATCCTTCATCCATTCCAACAAAATCTGAGACTATTATTACAACAGTCCCCCTATTAAATGAAGTTAAAAGGAATTTTGAAAGCTCTGAAAACTTACCATTACCCCCGTATAATTCAGGATTAGTCAAGTTTCTGGAAATATCATAAAACTGACTTTTCTTCCTTGAAGGTACAATATTTTCAACAATAGTATCATTGTACATCACCAACCCCACATTATCTCCTACTTCCAAAATTGCATGTGCCAATGAAGCAACAAGCTCTGCTGCATATTCGTTTTTAAGTTTCTCAGTAGAACCAAACAGCATACTTTCACTTACATCAAGAGCAAAAACCACATTAACATTTCTTTCCTCAACATATTCTTTAATTAAAATCCTATTAGCTTTTTTACTCGCTTTCCAGTCAATTAGTGAAGCATCATCAGTCGTAGAATAAGTCCTATAATCTTCAAACTCAATTCCTCTCCCCTTAAAAACACTTGAATACTGACCAATTAAGCCCGATTCAGCATGCTGTTTTGTGAGAACCTCTAATTTCCTTATTGCAGGCAGTAAATCTATAACTAGTTTCTTCTTTGCCATTTTAAGGCACCTTGACTTTCTCAAGAATCTCTTTTATAATGACATCAGAATTTACATTCTCTGCCTGCCCTTCATAATTCAATAAAATCCTATGTCTAAGGACATTGCGTGCAATCTCTTTTACATGCTCAGGCAAAACATAGGGGCTTTTTTTCAACAACGCCTGTGCTTTAGATGCAATAAATAATCCTATAGAAGCTCTTGGACTTGCACCATAGCCAATATATTTTCCTTTTTCAATTTTATAATTGCTGGAATTTCTTGTAGCATCAACAATATCCACTATATACTGTGCAATCTCCCTGCTCATATAAATTTTTTTAGTGTCCTGCTGCATTTCTATAATTTTTTGGGGATTTATAATTGCGTTTAATTCATAAGATTCAAAATGTCTAAGAGTCATGTTTCTGTTGAGAATCTCAATCTCATCCTGAGAAGTGGGATAATCCACAATTATTTTAAACAAAAATCTATCAACCTGAGCTTCTGGTAGAGTATAAACACCTCCTTGCTCTATAGGGTTTTGAGTAGCCATAACAAAAAAAGGAACAGGTAATTCATATGTTGTATCTCCTATAGTAACTTCCTTTTCCTGCATTGCTTCTAACAAAGCAGACTGTGTTTTAGGAGGGCTTCTGTTTATCTCATCAGCTAATAAAAAATTAGCAAAAACTGGTCCTTTGACAACTTTAAATTTTTTTGTTTTTTCTTCATAGATAGTTAAGCCTGTAACATCTGTTGGAAGCAAATCCGCTGTAAACTGGATTCTTGAAAAGTCTCCTCCTGTAACTTTGGACAAAGTTCTTACAATTAACGTCTTAGCAATACCTGGAACTCCTTCAACTAACACATGTCCATTACATAAAATAGCCATTAGCAGTCCATCAATAACATTCTGCTGTCCTACAACAGTTTTTGAAATTTCTTCTTTTACTTTTTCAAGAAGCTTAATATGTTCTTCTATTTTACTTTGAGTTAACTTACCAGAATGAGTTTTATTAAATTTATTTGCCTCTCTTTTTTTAAAATCTTTACTAATCTCCTTACTAGAAACTTTCTTTTTATGCCTTTTCATACTACTTAATAAAGAAAAAATATAGTATAAATAGTTTACTTATAACTCTACAATAACAAATCAGCTATATTTTCTTTTCCTGTAAAAATAATAAAGAATTGTTGTGATTGACAAGAAAGCCACAGATTCTATTACAAAAAGCCCGAAGTTAGCTTTAGCCTTTACAGATTTAAATGGAAAATTCAATTGAGCCTCATCTAAAGAGATCAGTTCTCTGCAACCATCAACAGTATTCTCAATAAGCTTATTTGCTTTCTCATAATTCTTATTATCTATAAGAGATCTTACCTCTGGTATTATCTCACTAAATTCCAAGCATTCGGGATTCCCTCTAAACAATTCATTCAAAAATTCTATCTGATCTAGTAAAGATTCTTTTTTGGAAAACTCTTTATCCTTCAAGTTTAAAAATAACTTAGTAGTATCTTTAAAATTGGGGCTAAATACTGTAGAGGTTATAACTACTTCATACTGGTCTGGTTCAGCGCCATTATTAGTAATGTCTAAGTAAGTTTGATAGGTCGCACCAATGGCTAATTGAGGAATGCTTGATCTCTCAAATCTTAAATCAAAAAAGTCATTATCTATGGATGCATCTAAAAATATATCCTTTAATGTAAAGCTCCCTGTATTTTTAAGTACAATTGGAATTCTGATAGTATCATTTTCAAAAAATTGTAGACTCTCTGGTTTTATAAGCTCAAGTGTAGCTATTTTAGTTCCTCCAGACCCTCCGCTAGAACTACCACCGCCACTAGTTATAGTCCCTCCTCCTGTAGGGGTTACTTGTTCTGAAATCATAAACACAGAGAAATTTGTAACATTTACAGTAAAAAGATTAGAATCTATGCTCAATGAACTTGTTGTAATCTGATTCCAAGTACAGGAAGACCGGCTTTCACATCTATAAAACTCCAAATCAGATTCAGAAGTAATTGTAGCCAAAATTGCAGTATAGTTATAGGTTAGGTTTACAGATGTATATCCAAAAGTGCTATTACAAAACAACTCAAACTGATCAATAGCCCTTGTAGTTGTAGGAACACTTACGCTCTCGCTTATATCAGTAAAGTTACATACACTTGCATTAGTCAAGACACTAATGTTAGAATTATAAAGAATTGTATCCATCCTTTTATTTGAATTTCTAAATAATATATCATAGACTCCAGCAGGAATGCTCCCAGTTATATTACTGCCAGAAAACTGAATATCCTTGCTGCAAACATCCATTATTTGTATAACATCTCCTCCCGCTGAAGTTAGATTAATTGAAGTAAGATTATTTACTGTAAAAGATTGAGTGTTTACAATTGCACTTGAACTAGGATAATTTATATCTCTAACCTCAAGTCTCATGCTAAAATTTCCTAAAATAGTAGTATTGAATGTATAATTATATCTGTATCCAAAATCAGTATTATTGAAATTTTTAAAGTTATTTGCTCTACTTTGCAAATCTAAAGAGGTTCCATTAGGGTAAGATACGCTAAGATTTACATAATCCACAAGTACATCAGATGTAAAATTGACACTAATATTCATATTTACACCCTGTTCTAATGTAGTAGGATAACCGCATAAAAATTGTGTACTCGGATTATTAATGTTACTTTCAGAGAAGCTTCTAGTAATTCTAAGCTTGTTATATGAAGTAACATTGATCGTATTTGATCCATTATGCCCGACTGCTACAACATCTATGGAAGTAGAATTAACATCAGGAATACTATATGTATAAGTATAATTAGTAATTGATGTGTTGGAGGTATTTAATGCAGTGTAAGTTGTATTTGCTCCATTGACCGTAAATATAAGATCAACTCCGCTTATTAAATCTCCATTCTGGACTTCATCAATCTGAATAACCTGGGTGCTTTTTGCAGTTATAATAGAATTATTATTTGGACTTGTCATATTAATTATCGCGTAATTAACATAGAACTCCCTTACAACACTAAAAGCAGAATTTCCCTCACTATCATTAGCCCTGACTCTCCAATAATATTTACCTATACTCAAATTATTGGACAATAAAGTGATGTTAGCATTATTTAATGTAATATTAACGGACAGATTGCCATTTTCAAATCCAGTACTGTTTCCTATCTGTAAAAAATAATTCATTGGATTTCCTTCAGAATCGCTGCCAGACCAGTTAAACCCGTTATTTGCATTAAACAGAAGCCTTGAATCATTATTAGGTAATATCAAGGTAGGAACATCAGGAACAGCAGTAGTTGTAAAAGTATCAAACCCAGTTATTTTTAAATCAGACCCTATAAAAAATATAAAAGTAACAAATAGAACTATAATAAAAGTGATAACATCCCATCTAATTTCACCGAATTTGCCTCTTTTCATTTAAATAAAGTATATAGTTCTGATTAATAAAATTATAGGTATTATCTCTTGCCCTTTCTAATCATTCTTCTCCTATAGTAAGTATAGGAAAGTATGGAAATAAATGCAAGTACTAAAAATTCTAATCCAAACAATAATATTTGGTTTGTGTCTAAACTACTTAGTTTTCTGAGGTCAAAAGCACTCTTTTCTTCGCTAGAAACAATACTCTTGCAACTCTGCAATGCAGCATCACTAAACTGTATTGCTTTCCCATAATCTGATACAGCAAATGACTCTCTGGCTCTATCAGCCAATTCATTAAACTCATTACATTCTGGATATTGGTTAAACAACCTAGACAAAAATTCAAGCTGCTGTCCTGCTATATTCTCTATATTCTCTAAGTAAGAAACTAGATCTATGAAAAATAAAGTGCTGTCCGTAACTGTAGTAGGCTTGCCAATAACAGCATTTATCTTTATTTCATGATCCCCCGGATCAGCAAGCTGGCTTGAAATAGTTAATAACAATTCTTGTTGTTCTGCAGGGGATAAACTAGCAATGTAATCCTTATCAAAACTTAATTTAAGCTTATCGCTGTCAGATTCAACATTCAATGTAATGTCCTCTAAAGTAAAATTTCCATTATTTTTTATTACAATCGGAGTAGTAATGCTGTCATTATTATAGAAAGTAACCTTGCCCGGCTGTAAAAGATCTATAATTATAGGCTCTTCCCCAACTTGAACACCACTCCCGCTAGAACTAATAATAGTTGTTGGCAGAGAAGGTAGTTGTACTAATGAAAGATCCTCACCCAACATGAATGTTGAGAAGTTTGTAAATGTTGTAGTAACATTATTCCCGCCTTCTTTTATAGCTGAAGTTAACAAGCTCCAGGTGCATGTGTTATTTACAAGATTATCGCATTTATACAACTTAAGAGCCCCTTCCGTTAATATGCTTGAAATTATTGAATCATAATTATATGTAAGGTTAACATTATTATAAATTAAGTTATTATTACAACTCAAAGTAAATTGATCAAGCGCTCTAAAATTGCTCGGTGCTGCAACAGTCTCATCTATATCAGTAAAGTTACATGCTTCAAATGAAGCAGAAGACAAATTGGTGTTGTACAATTCCACAATCTGTTTATTTCCTGTAGTAGACAAAACTAGATCATATCTGCCTTCAGGAAGAGTAGAACTTATACTGCTTCCAGAACTTAATACCTCACCACTACAGGTATCTTTAATTTTAATTGTACTTAACCCAGTTTGGGTCAAATTAAGGTTTGCATTAGCAGCTACAGTCAAATTCTTTTCTACCCCTACAGAACTGGAAGTCGGGAAGTTGATATCTCTTATCTCCCCTCTTAAAACATAAACACCAGTATTAGAACCAAAAGTGAAAGAGTAGTTATACTCATAACTATAATTATTGCTGCTATAACTTTCACTATTATTAGAAGAACTGCTTAGTGTTGTAACAGTTCCATTAGGGTATGTAAGATTAACATTCACATATCCAACCAAAACACCCAGATCTGCTCTTAGTGTGAAGTTAGCAACTGAATTAGGGGCATTTACTACTCTATTCCCGCAAAGATAATCTAATGATGCTGTTCTTACATTATTTATATTCTGTGTTATTCTAAATCTTGAAGTTGTGTTAGTACTTAAAGATCCATTATTCCCAATAGCTTTCAATGTAACATAAGTTGAGTTTACATTAGGTACACTGTAAGAGTAAGTATAATTAGTAGTTGCTTCTTGATTATTACTTATATTATTTGCAGTAACAGTCGTATTTACACCATCAACACTTATTACTAAGCTTACAGACTTGACCCAGTCCCCATTCAGAATTTCATCAATTGTTATTAATTTTGTAGTACCTCCAGAAACAATCTCATCATAGTAAGGTGAGGAAACATTGATAGCAGCATTTGCCAAAGTGAAAGTTCTCGAAGAAGTAAAACTTGTATAATTTCCAGACTGATCTGCTGCTCTTACTCTCCAATAATAAGCTCCACCAGCTTCATTGACAGCTGTAAAGCTATAATTTCCTGTTGAAGTACCAACTACGCCTAGAACAGTAACAGTAGTATTTATTGTTAAATTTCCATTTTCAAATAAACTTGTATTTGATATCTGGAATTGGTAGGTAATATTGTCTACATCTGTATCAGAAGAAGTCCAGCCAAATAAAGTGGAATTTCCATAGAACACATAGTCTCCATCTTGGGGATTCAAAAGAACAGGGGTGCTAGGTTGTCTATTTATAATTGTAAAGTTAGATAGATTGCCCCTCACAACATTATTGCTTGTGTCATTAACATACCATCTATATTGAACTGTTTGCCCGCTACTTAAATTTCCATAACCTATGAGATAAGAGTAAACATTCCCATTCTTAGATACTCTTCCAGTGCTATTTGTATAATTAACAAAGTTTCCGCCAAAATTTGACTCAAACCAAACCGTATTTAAAAATCCATCAGTTGCTGTAACATTCGCTGTAACATTATCCAAAGAGGTTATACTTACATTTGGACTATGGACTATATTCGATAAAGTTGGTGCAATTGAATCAATAACTGTGAAGGTTGAATTCGAAGTCCTATTAATATAATACACCCCCCCACATTGCCAGCTAACATTAACAGTAGTTAAACTGAAAGAGGTGGAATTCAAACTTCCAATATATAATTGATTTGAAGAGCCTAGACTTCCAGATACACTTCCTGCTGTAAAGTTACATGTAGCTCCAGATATAGCAGTATAGTTAGTCAAGTTATAAGCAGCAGTTAAGGTTATATTTTGACCATATTCAACACTGCCTACATCCTGTTGAGTATAAATAGTAGTGTTATAATAAACTTCTACAGAGCCATCATTTTCACTCGATATACCATCGCTGTTATTTGCAGTTATTGTATAATTAGCAACGCCCTTAGGATAAGTATAATTTACAGGAATAGTAATATTATAAATTCCTGAACCTGAGCTTAATGCTCCAGTTAAAGCAACTCCTCCATTTTTATTTACCTGCCAGATTTTTACTGTAACAGAAGTTATACCAACTACAGAAGAAATATTTGCTTTTAATGTTAAAGAGCCTCCTGTAATTAAAGGATTAGTAGCATTCACTGTATTGCTATTTTGGTCCAATTCCTGAACAGAATTAAATATTGGAATATCAAGACTGAAATTTATAACTGTAAATCTAAAAAAAGTATCTTCGCCAGAAGCGATTACTGCAGGCAATTCACTTCCCTCAGCTCTAAACCCTGTAAGAGAACCAGTATTATCGCCTGAAACTGCAATATCTCCTTCATCTATTCTTACGTCTAAGTTAGTTCCAGTTCCTGAAATTGCAATTGCAAACTGTACAGAAACTATAAAAAGAACCAGTACACTAAGTATAAAAAAAACCTTCTTTATCATCCTTTTTTTAATATCCCTCTTTTTCATGTACAATTTTACGTAATAATTAGTTCCAGAAATAAGTTATTACAATTTTTCATCAAAAATACCTATGATTTGGCATATTTAAATATTTTTATTTAGAATAAAGAAAATCTTTATATAGAAATCTAGCTAGTTAAAATATAAGGGGTGATAGTTTGAAAACCTATAAAAATTTCATAGATGGTAAATGGACTAGTTCTTGTTCAAAAAAAACGTTTTGTTCTTTGAATCCTGCTACAGAAAGACCAATTGGCAGTTTCCAAGACTCAAGTAAAGAAGATTTAGACTTAGCAGTAACTTCTGCAGAAGAAGCTCTTTCTTCATGGACAGATACTCCTGCTCCAAAGAGAGCTGAAATTTTATTTAAAATCGTGGAATTATTAAAAAAAGATAAAGAGAGGCTAGCAAAAATTGAAGTAATTGAAATGGGAAAAGTGTACAAAGAAGCAGCCGGAGACATCCAAGAAGCAATTGATATCTTTGAATATATGGCAGGAGAAGGAAGAAGGCTTTTCGGTCATACAACTCCATCTGAATTAAAAAATAAATTCAACGCAACAATAAGAATCCCTGTTGGGGTTGTCGGAATAATAACACCCTGGAATTTTCCAATCGCAATACCTAGCTGGAAATTAGCACCAGCATTAATCTGCGGCAATACCATAATATTCAAACCTTCATCATACACTCCTTTGTGCGGCATTGAATTAATAAAAATCTTAAACGAAGCAGGATTGCCAAAAGGAGTTGTAAACCTCCTAACAGGCTCAGGAGAAAGAATAGGAAACCCAATTATAAAACATCCAAAAATTAAAGGAATTTCTTTTACTGGATCAGTAGAGACTGGAAAATTTATAAGAAAAAATGCAGAATTAAAAAAAGTAGGTCTTGAACTTGGTGGAAAAAATGCAATTATAATCATGGAAGACGCCAATTTAGATTTAGCATTAGAGGGAGTATTATGGGGAGCTTTTGGGACAACAGGACAAAGATGTACTGCTGCTTCCCGTGTTATAATACATGAAAAAGTAGCAAAAACGTTTGAAAAAATGCTAGTAAATAAAACAAAGAAATTAAAACTAGGATCTGGAATCATGCATAATACTGATATTGGCCCATTAATCAACAAAAGTGCAGTAGAAAAAGTTGATTATTATGTTAATTTGGGAATAAACGAAGGAGCAAAATTATTATATGGAGGCAAGCCAGGAAAAATAAAAGGGTTTTTTTACTGTCCAACGATATTCTCAAATGTTAAACCAGACATGAGAATAGCCCAAGAAGAAATATTCGGCCCAGTAGTTTCTATAATTAAAATAAAAGATATAAATGAAGCAATAAATGTATGTAATAACATTAAATACGGCTTATCCTCCTCCATTTATACAGAAAACATGGCCTATGCATTCAAGGCAATTAACAAAATAGAAGCAGGGATCACATATGTAAACGCCTCTACAATTGGAGCTGAAATTCATCTTCCTTTTGGTGGAGTAAAAAAAACAGGATCTAGCAGAGAAGCAGGTTGGGCAGGTATAGAAGAATTTTCAGAAGAAAAAACAATTTATATTGATTATTCCGGAAAATTGCAAAAAGCCCAGGGGATAGAATGAGACCTTCAATAAGAACAAAATTACCCGGTCCTAAATCTTCTATAATAATTAATAAAATAAAAAAATTAAATATTGCTTACTCAAATCCATACCCTTATGTTCATAATAAAAAAGGAGAAGGCTGTTACTTCCAAGATGTAGATGGAAACGTATTTATAGATTTTGCATCACAGATCTGCTCTAATCCATTAGGATACAATAACCCAGAGATTAACGCAGTGATAAAAAAATATAAACAAAGCCCAATAAAATATGGAGGACAAGATTTTAATGTAAAAGAGCACTTAGATTTATTAGAGGAACTAATAACCATAACTCCTAAAGGGTTAAACAGAGCTTTTCTAGTAAATTCAGGAGCTGAAGCCGTTGAAAATTGTATAAAACTTGCGATGAGAAAACAAAAAAAAGCCAAGTTTGGAATTTCTTTCAGAGGAGATTTTCATGGAAGAACGATAGGTGCTCTCTCATATACTCATTCAAAACCAATACAGAAGCAAAATTTCTTTTCAGTGCAAAACAAAATTCTCCCATTCAATGAAACTGGGGGAGAAAATTTAATAAAAATAATAAATAAAAACGGCGCATCAAAGATTGCCTTTGTCTTAACAGAAGTTATTCAGGGAGAAGGGGGCTACAATATAGCTCCAGAAAAATTAGTAAAAAAAATAAGGAAAATAACAAACTCTTACAATATCCCACTCATAGTAGATGAAGTGCAATCAGGAATGGGCAGAACCGGAAAGTGGTGGGCTCACCAGCATTTTAATATTTCTCCTGATTTAATGTCCTCAGCAAAAGCATTGCAAGTTGGAGCAGCAGTCACAAGTAAAAAATTTAATGTAGAACCAGGTTCAATTTCTTCAACTTGGGGAGGAGGACATACCCTCGACTTAGCAATTGGTCTTAAAACAATCCAAATAATAAAAAAACATAATTTACTGAGTCATGTAACTAGACTAGGTTCTTATTTAAAAAAAGGTCTTAACAATTTAAATTTAGAAAACGTCCGTGGAAAAGGTCTAATGCTGGCTTTTGATTTAAAGGATAAAAATACAAGGAATAATCTAGTTATAGAGTCCTTAAATCAAGGATTAGTAATCTTGGGATGTGGTGAAAAAAGCATTAGAATAATCCCACCTTATATAATTTCAAGAAAAGAAATAGATAAAGCTCTGGAAATAATAGATACATCTAATAAAAAAGTGAATATACCTGGTTTTAGACATAGAGGAAAAATTTGCAGTTATATACAGTGTGGAGAATCTCACACATAAATTTATATAAAGAAAACCTATCTAAATAATATATGTCAGATGACCCAAGCTATGGAACAAGAAAATCAAAGAATGACAAAAGAGCTAAAAGAAGATATAGAGTTTACAAAAAAGGTGGAACAGGAAGAACAATGAACTAAAGAGGTGTTGAATATAGAATTATTAAAAAAGCTCGCTAATACATTTGGTCCCAGCGGAAATGAAATGTCTGTAAGGAAGATAATCCAAAAAGAAATAAAACCATACGTAGATGAGTGTAGGGTAAATAAATTAGGAAATTTAATCGCAAGGAAAAGAGGTAAAGGACATAAGGTTATGCTTGCTGCTCACATGGATGAAGTAGCTTTAATGGTTAAAAAAATAGACGACAATGGCTATATCAGAATTTCTCCTGTTGGTGGGATTGAACCAGTAACTCTTATAGGACAAGTTGCAAGAATATTAAAGCCAAATGGAACTGTTTTATGTACTGGAGTAATATCTTATGGAGAAGTTCATGAAGGAAGCGAAATAAAAGAGCTTCCGAAGATAGACTATTTCTATGTAGACACCGGTTTAACAAAAAAAGAATTAAAAGACAAAGGAGTAGAAATAGGGAGTTATGTCGTCCCAACACAACAATTTAATACTCTTGGCAATAAAGATATCATTACTGGCAAAGCCCTTGATGACAGAATCGGGTGTTATATGCTAGTTGAAGTTGCAAAATTAATAAAAAAAACTAATTTGGATATTTACTTTGTCTTTAGTGTTCAGGAAGAAATAGGTCTTTATGGCGCAAAAACATCTGTTTATGAAGTCAATCCTAATTGGGGGATTGCAGTAGATGTTACACTAGCTCTTGATTCTGACTTAAAGGGAAACTCTAATATTATCCTAGGTACAGGTCCATTTTTGACTGTAAAAGATTCTGAAATAATCGCCAGTCCTGTATTAGACGAACATATTAAGAATATAGCAAAGAAATATAAAATTCCATTAAATCTTGAAATTGCTGATTTCGGAACTACAGATGCAACGAATATGATGCTCCATGGGGGAGGGGTTCCATCCACAATTCTTGGTGTTGCAATAAGAAACATTCATACAACCGCAGGGATTGCAAGTATGAAAGATATCAGGAACTGCATTAAATTATTAAAACTGATTTTAGAAAACCCCCCAAAGATATAATTTAAAAAGTCTTATAAATTTTATAACATTCTTTCTTTTGGGTCTGTAGCATAATCTGGACAGTGTACCCGGCTTCAAAGATAATAGATTATCTATGTCTTAGCCAAGGACCGGATGATCGGGGTTCGAATCCTCGCAGGCCCATCATAAAAACCTTTAAATAAATACATAGTAAGATCAGAACATGACAAAAAAGTCTAAAGAAGGAATAACCTTCAAAAAAGAAGAAAATTTCTCAGAATGGTACTCTGAAATTGTTCAAAAAGCTGACCTAGCAGATATTAGATTCGGAATCCAAGGATTTATTGTTCATAAGCCATGGGGCTTTTTAATTCTAAGAAAAATCTATGAATATTTAGAAAAGGAAGTGGAATCGCAAAATCATTTGCCTTTTTTGTTTCCTATTGCTGTAAAAGAAAAAAACCTGAAAAAAGAAAAAGAACATGCCGGTTTTACTCCTGAAGTATTCTGGGTATCAGAAGCAGGAGATAAAAAAATAGAAGAAAGATTCGCATTAAGGCCAACAGGTGAAGCTCAAATTTATCCTGTTTATTCATTATGGTTCAGAAGCCATAAAGATCTTCCATTCAAGGGATATCAAAGTAGAATAACTGTATTTAGAAATGAAATGACTACTCGCCCATTTCTAAGGGGAAGAGAATTCATGTTTTTTGAGACTCATGATGTATTCAATACCCATGAAGAAGCTAAACAACAGATAGAAGATGATCTTGATACTTGTAAAAAAGTAATTTATGATAAAATAAAAATCCCTTTCTATTATTTTAAACGGCCAACCTGGGATAAATTCAAAGGAGCAGATGAAACATTTACTCCAGATACATTAATGCCCGATGGAAAAAGAAATCAATTAGCCTCAACTCATGATTTAGGGCACAACTTTGCAAAAGCTTATGATATAAAAGTAGTTGGAAAAGATGGGAAAGAAAATTATGTATGGCAGACTTGTTTCGGTCCTGGGATATGGAAAATAATGGCAGCACTGATTGGGATTCATGGGGATGACAAGGGATTAATACTCCCATTTGATATGGCTCCCTTGCAAATTGTAATCATACCTATAACCTTCGGAAAAAAAGATGATAAATTAATGAAAAAAGCAAAAGAGATGGAATCTAAAATAAAAAAAGAGGGATATAAGGTTAAAATGGATGAGAGAGATGAAAGTCCTGGTTTCAAATATCATCATTGGGAGCTTTTAGGAGTGCCATTAAGAATTGAGTTAGGCCAAAATGAAATGAAAGGAAATTCTTTGACACTATCGCTAAGAACAGAAGATAAAAAAAGAAAAATCAAGAACAAGGAATTAATGTCTTCAATAAAGAAACTTTCTTTAAAGTTGGATAAAGATATAAAAAATAAGGCAGATGATTATTTTAAAAATAATACAAAGAATGCATATTCCATAAAAGACCTAAAATCACTGATTGAAAAAAATAAAGGTTTTGTAAAGGTTCCATTTTGCTCAGTTGACAAAGATGGTGAAAAATGTGCAGATATCCTTAAATTCGAAACTGAAGGTGGAAGTGTTTGTGGAACACTCTATCCTAAAGAAGAAAAAGTAACATCTAATCAAAGATGCATAGTATGTAATAAAAAAGCCAACCACATAGTTTATGTTGCTAAAAGCTATTAAAAGTTAAATATTTTCATTACCCTTGCATACCATGGAATACCGGTAATCTCTATGTTTATAACCTCTCTTACAATATGTTCTTTGCCATTTATGTCTTTATACTTCACTTCAATATATGGATTCTTAAAATAGAAAAAATCCCCATCAAAAGGAACTAAAAAATCATTTCTAAACGCTAATTCATCCTTCATAAAGACTTTTTTACCCCCAACTTTAACCTCCACAGAATTAACTTTGCTGTTTGGGTCTAAAGAAAATTTAACTTCCCCATTATTTCTATAATCAACAGTTTTTGGGTATTCCAAGTCAACAACTCTTACATCAGCATCCGTTAGTATATTCACATTGAAGTAGCTTGACCTTGAAAGGTTATGATCAACCAAGCTTACAAAAGACTCTCCATTTTTCTGCTCTAGATTAAAGTCAAATTTAACAGTTTTTTCTTCAGATTTTAATAAGTCTATATCTTTGCAATCATCTTCAAAACATAGTTTTATACCTTTAAAGTCTGTATCATCTTTACTGATTAAATTACATACAACAACTCCTTTATCCTCATAAGTATAATAAACATCCTTTTCAGGATTGCATGACATTACAATTTTAATATTTCCTTCTTCTTCTTTTTTAATCTGCTCTATTCTTGCCAATGCTTCTTCTTTTGTATAAATATTATAGCTTTCTCCATAATTAAGGTTCACAGATCTTTTTATTCCGCCAGGCCCCTCAACTTCAAGTTCAGATTCATACACAAGATTTTTTTCTAGCTTTTCTGGAACGTATATATGGAAGAAAACAGTAGATATTTCATTAGGTTTCAACAAAATATCGACAGAGTTATCATCCACTACAGAAGGCCCCTTTGTCAAATACAAGGTAACAGGAAGGTAATAATTCTCATTATTTTTTAATGCTATTTTTAGTGGAACATAACTTCCCTCTCCGACATTATTTCTTAATAAATCCAAATCCATGTCAACATTATATTTTAATATATCTCCCTTGCTGATCACTCCAACTTCTATATCTACTTCTTTAGGTTTTACATCCACATTCCTTGATCTCCACATATAATTTATACTGGGGTCTCTTGGATCATTTCCTTCCTTCATTTTTACATGTGTAGAGTCAACATAGCCGAATTGTCCATAAGTCGGGTCAAATGCAACCCATCCCACTTCAGGAAAATAAACTTCTGCCCATGCATGATTTCCAAATCCACCAATAGCATTTGTGTAACTTGAACCAAGAGCAAATCTTGCAGGAATTCCTAAAGACCTCAGCATAGCAATAAACAAAGTAGTTAATTCATCACAAACACCTTCCCTATTTTCATATACCCATACAGAGTTCTGTGAAGCTTGTGCAGTCAGAGAGTCTAAGCTGTAATTAATATTCTCTTTCGTCCACTTACCTATTTTATAAGTTACAACATATAAATCATCTTCTCCTTCTGCAAGCTTCTTCGCTTGTGCTATAATTTTAGGGTTATCAGAATTAACTAAATCTGAAGGTTGTAGGTATTCCTGAAAATCAACCATATTATCTTGTATAGGAAACTTAATTTTTTTATTAATCTTATAAAAATTTGTAGAAACATCAACTCTGGAATCGACTCCAAAAGACATTTCTGGAGAGTATTCTTCCCATCTGTAAATTAAATTATCTCCCCTGCTTATTTCTGCAAGCGGAGAAGAAAGAAGCTCATCACTTATTACTGTTTGAAATCTGTCATTCCTTGGAAAAAAACTTAGCTCACTAGATAAATATTCAAACTGGTAGCTTCCAGGTTGTTTTATTATATCAACATTTCCCTGAACTTTAACATCAAGTTTTAAATCCTGATATTCATTTAATTCTTGTGCATTTACAATATCAAAAAGAACCAAAAATATTAGAAAAAAAATTATCCACCTCATTTTATCTGCTTTTCTATCCTGTTCTTAAACTTAATAAAATCTTGCTTTTTTATATGAAAGCCACATGCATGCTCATGTCCTCCTCCTTGACCGTCTAAACCTTCTAATGCTTTAGATAAAATTAGGGGAAGAGCAAAATCAGCAGATCTAATACTGCCCTTAAAATCATCTCCCTGCTCTCTTGCTATTAAAATAACTTTATCAGGATACCTATAAAGTAATTCATTCGACATTTCTCCTGTAAAACTGTATTTCTTGTGTGAATAAGTAAAAACAAGAAATTTACTATGATCATTTTCATTTATTGCTTTTTTTAATAATACCTCATAAATCTTGTTTATCTCCTCATATCTTCCATATATCTTTTTCCCCGCTTCAGTTTTTTTAGACAAAATCTCCCTTGGGTCTTTGATTTTCAATAAGTAATCTATATAAATATAAACCTCGTTCGTCCTTCCCTTAAGGATAAAAGAAAGAATCTTAATAAGCTTCCCAAATTCTGTATCAAACATTACTTCCGGGGGATTTTTTATTGGTTTCGAAGGCACTAAATCTTTGAATTTTTTCTTAAACACATTGTACAAAGATAAATGCCAATCCCCGATAATCCCTATCATAGCTATCCATAGATTCTCACCTGTTATTTTATAGCACCAGTAAGTAACAGGCCTATTATCTTTATCATCCCTAAGTCTGGGATTAAAGTAATTAACCCCCCCTTTAAAATTTTCAGGAGAATGATGGTCTATCCAAATCAAAGGAACATGGACTTTATCTATAAAATCTTCTGAAATCATAGGCTTATCAAGTACAATTATTAAATCAGGAGAATATTGCCTGACTTTTATGATGTAAGAATCATCAAGAACCGGAGAATTTTTTAGTATAATTCCTTTAATCTTTTTATACTTCTTTTCTAGTAATAAAAAACTACATAGACCATCTGCATCATCATCAAAAAAAACCAAAGGATTCTGACTTTTCTCAATCATTTCTCTGATTTCTTTTATCTTAATCATTTTTATAGTAATCATAAACAGCTTTCATTGCTCTTACTGCATTGCCAGGAAATTGAAAACACGAAATATTATTATCCTCCAGTCCTCTTCTTAGCTCTTCTGTGAAATTAGCTCCAGTATTCACAACAATAATCTTGGAGCTCTCTTGTTATTAAGCTTACTTATGATTTTAGATTAGTTCTTTCCTCTGTTTCTATGAGCTCTCAAACTAGGTCTTATTTTCTCTGTGCCCTTCCCTTTATGCCTCAATCCTCTGCTCTTCTTTGCCGCAGAAGTAAGACCCCTATAGACTCTTCCTTTATTTTCCTTTACCCATTTAGTAGGTTTATATTTACTTACTAACTCTCTGTCTAAAAGAATTACTTCATAAAATTTATACCTTCCATCCTGCCCGATATTATAAGAATTAAGAACCTCACAATTAGGATATTTTCTGTTTGCTCTCTCTTCAGCAATCCATTGGTAATTCTTCCCAACTATTTTCTTCCTTCTTTTATGTTTGCTTCTTCTACCCTTCTTAATCAAAGGCCTTTGCCTTTTTCCTCTCTTTACTCTGACTCTCACAATAACATATCCTTGTTTAGCTTTATAGCCCAAACCTCTTGCTCTATCTATCCTGGTAGGCCTTTCTATTCTTACTACTGCATTGCCTTCTCTCCATTCAATAAGTCTTTTCTGAACTAGATTACTCATAGAAGTCTTTGGTTTTTTCCATAAATTCCTAACATGGCTATAAAGATTCATGCTATTTTTATCAAAAATACATTTTAAAAGTCTTTCCTATTTCTCTGAAAACACCATATAAGCCAAAGTTGCTACTCCCGCTACTAAAAAGCTAACAACAAGATTGCCAGTTAACAGCACAAAAAGCAAAGTAACTACTTTTCCAAGTGTAAACCCAATCTCCCTGAAAACAATGTATTCCACTTTATTCCTCTTCATCATCTTGTTATAAAATATAGCACTAAAAGGAATGCTTGCAAAAATAAAAGATAGTCCAGAAGCAACTTCTATAATGAAAAGTTGAAAAAAATTAGAAGCAAACCATCTGATAGCCCAGGTTATTGAGTGTATTATCGCCCCAATGTCAAGCATCTTTTTATTATCCATCCTATCAGCAAGTTTCCCAACAAAAAAAGATGAAAATGCAGTTACAAGACCAGCACCAGTAGCCAATACCCCAAGGTCAAAATAAGTTCCAAGCATTATGAAAATAAACAAAGGCCAAAACACAGAAGCAGACATATACCTAGCGCCCAATCCTAAAAAAGTTATCATATCTCTTGCATATCTTTTCCTGTAAATGTTTTTGAAAGAAAATTTTACAGGTATATGATCATCTTCACTAGCCCATAAAGGAATTACACCAGTTACCAGTAAAATACTAGCAGTATAAAACAAAGTTGAAAATCCAATATAGCTTAATATAACCCCTCCAAAAAAAGGACCTAAAATCTCAGCTGTAATAACTAGAAAATACAAAAAACCGATTTCACTCCCCCTATTTTTTTTCTTTGTAACTTTAGCAAATTCTATATTAAAACCTGTCCAGAAAAGAGTGCCGGAAATAGCATACAAAATAGCGGGATAGATATAACTAATGTTATATGTTTTCATTAATAACATTACCCCTATAAAAGAAATTTCAAATGGAACACTTGCAATAATCATATGTTTTAATCCAAATCTTGATGCAAACTTAGCAACAACAGGAGTAAGAACTGCAAAAAGTATAGACCATATCAAAAAGAAATAAATTATTTGATTAAGGCTGTAATTAAGCTCTTTATACATGTAAACTGGAATAAATATCCCAACCATCGAAAGTGCCAGGGTTTTTAGAACAACAGAAAAATAAAGTTCAGATAATGAGTTTTGGTGTACATACCTCATAAAGCCCAGAGATTGATAGTGCATTATCTAATGAAATATGAATCAATATAAAAACTTTGTTCATTATCACTATAATATATATACTGCAGTGTCTACAGGGCGCCACAATAAAGTTTTTAAATACAGTTAATCACTACAAAATTAAGAAAATTGGGGGGTCATGCAAATGGACGTTGTAAAGGGGTTATTTAAGTTGTTGATTGGTATTATACTTGTGATTGCCACTCTATGGGTTTCAGTTACATACACAGGATGGGGGCAAGCAGCATTAAATTTGATACAAGGCTCAATTATCCTGATAGTGCTTTTAATAGGAATTGTAGTATTCATTATAGGATTAACAGATTTAAAAGCCTAATCTTCTAACTTTTTTTCTTATTTTTCCAATAAGTCCTTTTTTCTTTGGAGACTCTTCTTTTTCAGATATTGTGTTTTTTCTTAACTTCTTCTTTATTCCCTTCTTTTTTGGTTTTTTAACTTTCTTTTTAACTGGTTTTTCTTTTTTCTTTTTTGTTTTCTTCTTAGTTTTCTTTACAACGGCCTTCTTTCTTGGTTTTCTCTTAACTTTATTATCTTCCAGCAAATCTTCCTCAGTTTCTTCAATCTTATGTTCTTCTATAATTTTAATATCTTCATTTATCTTATCAATCCCTTTTTTTATGTCAGAAACGGGCACTTTCTTTTGTTCAACCAAAACTTTTTCACAGTCAATGCACTTAAATCCATGCTCCATCGCTTCTTCCAAAGAAAGCGTAACATGATTATCAGGACATTTATAAGAAGTTTTATCTTCAGAAAGTTGAGAGTTAAGTCTGTCTAAATTTTCCTTTTTTCTTTTGAGCAAAACTTCTTTGGCATATTTGGTACTAAAAGTCCAATAATATATATACCACCCTTTTTCTTTGTCTTTTTTTCTTATAGAAGAAACAAGATTATGTTCATGTAAAGAATATAAAATATTCCTAACTGCATTGATATTTAATTTAAGTTCTTCAGCCAGATCAAACTCACTGACATTTTTCTTGTTTAATAGCCCCCTATATACCTTTATTGCATCATCTTTTACAATTTCCTTAAGAAATTCTTCTATAACCGTATGAAATTCTCTCATAATTATAAAATACTACTGAAGAGATGTTTAAAAAGTTTTTTATATTGTATATTTCACCATTATTGAATGGGTAGAAAAGTTTTAATAAATATCGAATTCGTTATATCTAAAAAAAGAAGGGGTGTTACAAAAAATGGGGTTATTTTCTAACAAGAAACCTAGAACAGATATTCCAAAACCAGATACTTTTAATTTCGGCGCTCCCAGAGTGCCAAATTTGGAAAAGTTGCAATTTCCAGAGCCAAATTTTGAAAACAATAATAAGTTTAAAGCTTCCTTGTTAAATGATATGGGATCAATAAAACAGTCTTTATCTAAACCTTCTCAAAATATGGGAAACTACAATAGAGAAACTATGCCAAGTAGAGAGCCTATGAATTCTCCTCATAAAAAGAGTCTATTCATAAAAGTAGAGAAATACAAAGAAGCATTGCACAGTATTGAAAATATAAAATCAAAGATAAACGAAGCTGAAATGGCTTTGGCTGCTTTGGAAAGAACAAAGAGGCAAGAAGAAGCAGAATTGGAAAAGTGGAGAAGAGACATAGAAACAATTAAAAGAAAATTGCTTAATATTGATAGCGCATTATTCAAGGAATAAACCATGAAAGGTAAAAGAGTTAAAAAGATTAGCAGCGAAGACCCCATATTTGTAGAATTACAAAATCCAGCTTATATTAGAAGAGAAGTTTTATCTGGAGCTATTGAGTGTATAGATGTTCTAAAAAACTATGAAGTTTTCAAGGATTTAAGAGTACTAAAGGAAAATCAAACGCTAGAGGTAAAAAAAGTCATTTCAAGCCTAAAAAGAGACTATAATGATCTAAAGGTCTCAATGCCAAACACAGGTAAAAGAAGTGATATGAGTATGGAAGACCCTTTTTCTCATCATGAACATAAGCACATAGAAGTTAAACAGGAGCATAAACAGCAGAAAAAAGAAAAAATCGAAACAATACCTCCTGGAATAAAGAGGTTAGAAAGAGAACTTGAATTAATAAAAAATAAACTAAACACAATTTAGAAAGGTTTATATTTTTTCTTCTAAATTTTACTAGTATGAAAAAAAGTTTAATTTTAATATCATTTCTCCTTATAGTCTCAATTGTTTCAGCAGGAGAGATGATTACTATAGATTTTACAAAGACCCCAGTGGTAGTTGAAGAAATCAATGAAGGAGACGCATTAAGATTCACAATAAATGGAAAAACCCATGAACTCCTATTAAAAGAGGTTTATGAGTCAAAAAACTACATAAAAGCGGCATTGTTCGTAGAAGGTGCAGAAACTCCAGCCTATCTGTCTATCTATTACAATCAAAAGGTGTTAATAGATTTCTACAAAGATGGAACAAATGATTTGGCAATCGTGCTTGAATCCGTAAGCAATAATAAAGCAAGAATAATCCTAAGAATACTAGATGAAACAGGAAACCCTGTTTTAGAATCAACTAATGTGTCTAATGCAATAACTGGAAATGTTGTAGCAGATGAAGGAAGCTCTGTTGACGCAAAAACAGGATTACTTATAACCGGAGCCATAGTGATAATCGGATTTGTCATAGCTTTAATAATTATAAAAAAATAACTACTTTTTATACAAAATTTTGACAATTGAAAAAACAGCTAATAATCCAGTTACGGCTAATAAGAAGAAAGTTAAATTTTTAATAAACCCACTTTCTACTATGTTTTCCTCTTCTGTATTTTCTTCAACAAATCCACAACCTTCTATAAGGTTAAAAACGCAGTTATTCTCAAAGCAGAGATCAGTAGTGCAGGAATTATCGTCATTGCATTCAAAATCTTCATTACATTCAACTTCAGTCCCCTCTTCGATTAATGCGGCAGGAACAGAGCTTTCCACACAAACATCATTTATGCATTCATCTCCATCACAAACACAATCATTATTGCATCTGTATTCAATTTTAAATCTCGCATTCTTGTCATCAGAAACCCTATAGTCAATAAAAATCCCCTGCACTCTTTTATCCTTAGAGACTATAACTTTCTCATTATTAATGCACAAAATTGTACCATCATCTGAAGATCTTGCAAGAGTAATATTTTTCCCATCTAATAAGAAACTCTGTCCTACATCCAATGTGACGTCATTTATAGGAACAGCGCTGGATAATGGTATAAGTAAGATGCATGCTAAAAAAATTATCCAAATTTTCATAAAAGTATAAAATCAAAAAGGTTTAAAAAGGTATATAAAATAGCCCAATCCTAAGGATTAACTAAAGAGTTTAAGTTTCTTAATATGTTTCTTATTACTAAAACCTATCCTATCTTTCCATTTATTAAGTTGACTTTTACCATTTAGTTGAATTCTGACCTTTCCTTTACCAATATCATAAACTCCAAAATTAAATCCATGTGTATTAAGTATACTTATTATTTGCTTTTGCATGGGAGAAGGGCAAATTTTCATCTCTAACCTGGGATAAATTGCCCCATTGTTATTAGCAACAACTAAGGAACCGTCTGTATCAAAATATCCCCTAACTACATAAAGTTCAAGAGTGCTTGAGGCAAAAAAACGAGGAATCCTAGCCCTGTTCCATTTAGGGGAAAGTTGTAATCTAAGTTTAAAGACCAGTATAGAGATAATTTCTTTTTTAAAGATAAATAAATCTGCAGTATTTTCATTTTTTCTATACTTGAGTATAGGGTCAATGTTAAATAAATTAGAAATCGGGTTTCTTACGTAAAAAATGTACTCATAATCATTCTTGGAATTAAAAGAAATTTTAAGGCAGTTATTTGATTTAGGTTTAAATTCTTTTAGACTTATATAACACCTAAAATAATTCCTACCAACTCCGCCAATCTTCTATTCTTGTACATAGGGTATAAAAAGTATATTGTGATGGAAGAGACAGTTCAGAAAGCTTTAAAAACGTGTTTCTTGACATTCTTATCAGCGGGGTAGGACAGCTAGGAGTGTCCGTTGAAACATTAATTTTTGTTGCGGAAGGCTCATATCTTAGCTGAGGGAGACCCAAAGGTCGTCAGAGATAAAAAATTATCGACGAATTCAAATCTGACCCTCGCTATTTTTCCAATATTTACCATGCTAAAAAAAGAACAAGTTATAGAAGAACTAAAAAAAGTTGTAGACCCCGAACTAGGCATAGACATCTACACTCTGGGACTAATATACAATATTTCTATAGAAGATAAAAAAGTAAACATAAGAATGACTCTTACATCCCCCATGTGCCCTTATGGTCCACAGATAATAGAAGATGTAAAACGAAGGATTAATTCATTAGAAGGGGGAATAAAAGTAGAAACAGAAATTGTCTTTAATCCACCTTGGGAAATTCCAAAAGAAGTAAGATCCATTCTAGGTATCTAATTTTTCATGTATTTGCTAATTTCCTTTACAACATCCTTATTAAAAACATCTGGAATAATCATTTCAGCAGTTGGGTTCTTAACGACTTTAGCTAGTGCATGTGCAGCTTTTAGCTTCATTTCATCTGTTATATTTCTAATTTTATTATCCAAAGCTCCCCTGAATATTCCTGGAAATGCTAAAACATTATTTATCTGGTTCGGGAAATCACTCCTTCCTGTAGCAATAACCTTGGCCCCGCCTTTTTCAGCTTCATCAGGCATTATTTCAGGAGTAGGATTAGCCATTGCAAAAATTATAGAATTCTTATTCATAGTTCTTACATCTTTTGCAGTTAGTAAGTTAGGCGCACTTAACCCAATAAATACATCAGAATTTCTTAAAGCATCTTTTAATGTTCCATCTTTATTATTTTTATTAGTAATTTTAGCTAATTCTATTTTATGATCTGTTAAATCATTATTTTTACTGATAATTCCAGTCTTATCTACCATCAATATATCCTTAACTCCTTCTTTAAGAAGTAATTTAGCAACAGCAGTTCCAGCAGCTCCAGCTCCGTTAATTACAATTCTAAGCTCTTTTAGCTCCTTGTCAACAACCTTTGCAGCATTTATTAACCCAGCTAATACAACTACCGCAGTTCCGTGCTGATCATCATGCATAACAGGAATCTCCAATTCTTTTTTTAATCTTCTTTCAATTTCAAAACACCTTGGAGATGAAATATCTTCCAAGTTTATGCCTCCAAAAACAGGAGCAATATTTTTTACAACATTAATTATCTCCTCAGTATCCTGTGACTTAATACATATAGGAAAAGCATCTATGTTTGCAAATTCTTTAAACAAAACACATTTACCTTCCATTACCGGCAATGCAGCCTCTGCCCCTATATTCCCTAATCCCAGAACAGCGCTCCCATCAGAAATAACAGCAACAGTATTCTGTTTTATTGTATACTTATATACTTTAGAAATATCTTTATTTATTTCTTTGCATGGCTCTGCAACCCCAGGGGTATATGCAATACTCAAATCTTTTCTGTCTTTCAAAGGAACTTTTGAATTAACAGATAATTTTCCCTTATATTTTTCATGAAATTCTAATGGATCCATAGCCCTTTTTATTAGAGAGATTTTATAAAATTATCCATTAAAACTTATTTTTTTATCCTTACACTCATGCCAAACTGGATTTATATTCATCAATTATAGCAAATGCAACTTGTTTAGCAGCATCTGCTTGTAAAGCAAAGCCTAATCCTTCAGCTTCTCCAACTTTGAAATTATTAATCCCAACAATTTCCTGATTCAGATTAATTAAAGGACCTCCTGAATTTCCAGGATTTATAGGGACATCAGTTTGAGTATAAACACTCAATCCATTAGGTCCTTCCCTGTTAACAGCGCTTACTATGCCTTCAGTAACTGAAAAACTCAATCCATAGGGATTCCCTACAGCTATAACTTTCTCTCCAATATTAACATTTTTAGAATCAGTAAACTGAAGGAAGTTAAAGTTATTTCCATTAATCTTCAAAACAGCAACATCCATAGGAGAATTATACCCTATAAGCTGTGCAGAATAAACAGAACTATCTGACATAAATACTTGTATATTGCTGGTTCCAGAACTAACAACATGGTAATTAGTTATGATAAACCCATCTTGTGTAAGTAAAGCCCCGGAACCCAAAGATTGCCCGGCAACAATACCAACAACAGAAGGAAGAATATCATCTATAATTGCAGAGAAATCTTTAGATTTAATCTTAACATCTTTTAACTGCATATTCAAATCCTCTATCTGGCTTGCACTTGTCTTTTCTAAATCAGCTATTACATCAAGTATTTTAGTATCAGAATCTATCCTTTCTTTATTTACCTCAGTTATTCTGGTATCTACAGTAGAAACTCTGTCTCTTATTTCATTCATGCCTGAGTTCATCTCATTCCTTAAAGAAATAATAAAGAACTGTTGATATATCAAAAATCCTATTATTAAAATTTTAATAAAAATAATTACATGAAATTTATCAATTCTTTTTTTTAGCATTTACAGAAATTAAGAAGACTTATTTATAGCCTTTTCTATAGCTCTTTTATCAAACCCTATTATTGCTTCATCCCAATCATTATCTACAACAATAACCGGAACTCCTTGTTGCCCTGTCTTTTCAATCATTTTCATTGCCATGCCACTATCCTTTGTTAGATCATGCTCTGTATATTTGATTTTATTTTCTTTAAAGTACTCTTTAGTTTTCTTGCAGTAAGTGCAAGTAGGTGTTGTAAAAATCTCAATTTTCATTTTAAAAATAAAAAATAAAAAAGAGAGTTTATAACTCTGCTTCTATTGCTTGTTGGAATGCGCTAAATGGTTGAGCTCCAACTAATATCTTTCCATTGACAAAGAATGTTGGTGTTCCGCTAGCCCCATAGCTATCCGCATCACTCATGTCCTTGCTTACTTTGTCCTGATATTTTCCTGAACTCAAACACTCATCAAACTTCTCTATGTCCAAGCCTAATTCTCCTGCCCATGTACTAAATATTGTATTGCTTAACAATGCCTGGTTCTCAAATATCTTATCATGATATTCCCAGAACTTGCCCTGCTCATTAGCACATTCTGAAGCTTCCGCAGCTTTAAATGCCTGTGGATGAAGATTCACCAAAGGTAAATGTCTATAAGCTAGTTTAGCTTTTCCTGTTTTTATGTAGTTTTCCTCTATCTGAGGTAAAGTTTCAGTATAGAACCTCTCACAGAAAGGACATTGGAAATCACTAAACTCTACAATTACAATCTCTGCATTTTCTTCTCCCTTTACAGCTGCATTATCATATTTAACATCAACCGGTCCTGTAGGTGCACTAGGTATTTGTGCGCTTGGAGCTACAACTGCCCCTGTAGAACCACTATCTCCAATACCAAATCCATTTGTAAATAAAGATACAACAAATAAAACTCCAAAAATCCCTGTTAAAGCCTTCCAAATTGTAAGCTTACTAACAGTAAAAGAATCTTTTGCATTATTTTCTTCCATATTTTAACCCCCTTAAAAAAGTTATATATATGTTAATTTAAAAAGTTTTCCATTAATCCTGGGTCATAGAGCTTGCTGCTAAGTAAGAAAGAAAAGCAGGTAGTAAAGGTAGAACACAAGGACTCAGGAAAGATCCTAGCCCAGCTACAAATGCTGCTGTTAAAGATAATGTACTTCCTAAACCCTCCCCACTTCCCAATTTGACTAACAATTCAGTTAATACAGGAAAATTAGCAACCTTATTTAGTTTGCTTGTAAATACTAAAACACCAAGAACAATTAATAAAACTCCAAAAAAATAGTTAAAGTAATTTAACCATCTTCCTGTTTTATTAATTAATCTTGAAGCTCCCTCTGTGAAAGCTCCAACAACTAAAAAAGGAATGCCTAATCCCAAAGAATAAACTAACAACAGCCAAAAAGCACTTCCAGACTGTGTAACAGCTAAAGTTAAAATAGCTCCCAGAACCGCTCCAACACAAGGAGTCCATCCAACAGCAAAAGCAGCGCCAAACACAAAAGAAGTAATATAAGAATACTTGAATCTTTTCTTAACTTTAAGTTTGTGTTCTCTTTCTAAAAATGGAATTTTTATTAATTTTAACAGATATAACCCAAACAAGATTATAATAACTCCTCCAATATACCCCAACCATGTTTGAACTGTAAAAGAAATACTTGCTAAAACTCCCTGTAATAAAACTCCTACTAAAGAAAAAACCACTGAAAAACCCAATACAAAAAATATGCTATTGGTGAATATTCCTAATTGATTATTTTTTTCCATTTTAAAAAGAAATGAATTCTTAAAAGAGATTTTATTTAAATAGTTTTTCTTCAATAGTTTATATCCACACTTTCTTGGTGCATTCTATGATCACAACCACTTCCAGTCTTAACATCTAACTCTTTCTCAACTTTCTTAACTAATTTATTTTTAATTAAATATTCCTCAACCTCATCTCCGCTAACATCTGCCAACATTTTTCCATTAACTTCTACACAAGGCGATAAAGGCTGACCGCTTTTTTCTACCATCTCCTGATAGTTCTCCCGGCTGTTAATAACATCTTTATCCTCATACTCAAGACCATACTTATCCATTATAGCCCTAACTCCATTACTCCATCCGCAAGTTGGTTTCAAATAAGCAACAATTTTTACCATAAGTATACCATTAATTTATAGTTTATATAATTTTCCTTAATCAAATTGATGAGTTATATCCCTTATAATATTTATTACTATTTTCTCAAATATCACTAAAGCAATCAATGAAACAAGAATAAACACCCATTCATAAATTCCAAGGGGAACAGCATCAAAATAGGTTCTCAAAGGAGAATAAAGAACCGTTAACTGTAAAGCAATGCTTGTTAAGACTGCAATGACTAACCATTTATTGCTGAATATTTTAAGGTTATACTGGTTCCTTATCATATAAACTCTCCCCATCTCAAATATAACTAAAGAAGTGAAAACAATAGTCTGCGCTTTTGCAATATCAGGTAAACTTAATTTAAATAATATTAAACAAGCAGTACTTATTAAGATTCCAATAGCAGCAATACTCATCCACATATTTTCATCCACAATTTTTTCATCTGTATCTCTTGGCTTTCTCTTCATTATGTTTTCAGGGACATCATCAACGCCTAAAGCCAAAGCAGGTAGCCCATCCGTAACTAAGTTTATCCACAATATCTGTACTGCAGTCAAAGGAATAATAACTTTGTCTCCAACTCTTAACGCAAATATCATAGCTAAAAATAATATGAGCACTTCTCCAAAATTGCTGCTTAGTAAATAATTAACAAATTTCTTTATGTTATCATAAATGCTTCTTCCTTCTTCTACAGCCTTAACAATGCTCGAAAAATTATTATCTAAGAGTACCATATCACTTGAATCTTTTGCTACATCTGTTCCTGCCCCAACAGCCACACCAATATCGGCTTTTTTTAATGCAGGAGCATCATTAATTCCATCACCAGTCATAGCTACAATATCGCCATTAGATTTCAATGCTTTTAATATCCTGACTTTATGGCTCGGGTCAACTCTGGCAAAAATATCAGTATACATCACTTTATCTTTTAATTCTTCCTCAGTCATTCTTTCCAATTCCTTCCCAATTACAGTTTTATCCCCTATTCCTATTTTCTTTGCAATTGCCTGTGCAGTTAATCTATGATCTCCTGTAATCATCACAACTCTTATTCCTGCATTTTTGCACTTAAGTATGGATTCTTCTACATCCTCTCTCGGAGGATCAATCATTCCAACAACACCTGTGAATACTAAATCTGTTTTCTTGTCATCCCTTGAATAAGCAAAGGCAATAACTCTTAAAGCTCTTGAAGCCATATCTTTGTTAACTTCACTAATTTTTTTCTTATCCTCTAAACTCATTACTCTTATTTCATCATTTATTTGTATATACTTCGTTTTGCTCAATATTATTTCTACAGCTCCCTTAAAATTCCAGTATTTCTTGCCATTAGTTTCAGAATAAATTGCTGAGTATTTTTTCTCAGATGTAAAAGGATCTTCATTAAGTTTTTTGCTTTTAAAATTAAAGATTTGTTCACTTACAAACCCGGATAAAGCTAAATCTGTAGGATCTGTAAGTTTCTCAACCATATAACTTTCTAAACTATTGCTAAGATAGACATTCTCAGTTAATTTAGAAAGCCCTTCAGGGATATTTTTCTTATCAATAACAAATTTATTTCCATTAGTAAATGCCTCGACAACAGTCATCTTATTTTGTGTTAATGTTCCAGTCTTATCCGCGCATATAACTGTAGTGCTGCCTAATGTTTCAACAGAACTTAATCTCCTGATTAAAACATTATTTTTTAACATCTTCTTAACTCCAAAAGCAAGGCTTATAGTTACCACAGCAGGCAAACCTTCAGGTATTGCTGCAACAGCTATACTCATTGCAATCAAAATCATAGAACTAATTTCCTGTCCTCTGACTACACCAGAAAATAATATTATAACAGCAATAAGGACCACTGCAACACCTAATCTTCTTCCAAGCTTATTTAGTTTTTTCTGCAAAGGAGTTAACTCTTCCTCCTCTTGTATCATCTTAGCTATATTCCCTACCTCAGTATTCATTCCAGTGCTAACAACTACAGCTTTTCCCTTCCCATCAACTATAGTTGTTCCGGAAAAAACCATATTTCCCCTGTTCCCTATTTCTTCTTCCCCAGAAATAGAAGCAACTCTTTTGCTCACAGGAGTTGATTCTCCAGTTAACAAAGATTCATCAGTCTTTAATTCATAAGATTCAATCAGATAGCAGTCCGCAGAAACAAATCCTCCAGCTTCTAATATCATTACATCCCCTGGAACAATTAAACTGGTATCTATTTCTTTAACTTTATTATTCCTTATAACAAAACTTTTAGGTTGCGAAAACTGCTTTAATGTTTGTATTGATTTCTCAGCTTTATATTCCTGAAAAAAGCCTAACGTAGTGTTTAATATAATTATAGAGCCTATAACAATTGAGTCCAGATTTTCTCCTAAAAATAGAGATATAAAAAAAGCAGCCACTAAGATGTAAACCACAGAGCTATTTATCTGGGAAAATATAAGTTTAAGAACTTTAATCTTGTTTTCTCTCTTTAATTTATTCAGACCGAATTTTTTTAACCTTATTTCAGCCTCTCCATCGCCAAGACCATCTCTTTTTGTTTCAAATTTTTTTAGTATTTCTTCTTCTGAAAGATTATAAAAATCCATAATAAAATAAGTTATTTTTGGTATTTAACCTTTACCATATAGATTATGATTAAAAGAAAAAACAAAAAGATTGAAGTTAATAGTGTTCTTAAAAATAAATCATAGAATAAATCAAAAGTGTATAGCTTAGTTATATTCTCATCTGGATTAAAAAGCCACGTTCCATCTTCAAAAAATACCTCATGAAACCCGGTAAACAATGCATTAAACCCAAAATAACTTAATAAAACAAATAATAAGATAAAAGCAAATCCAATTACACCAGATTTTAAAAGAATATTATTCAACTCGGTTTTCTTTATAAAAGACAAGGAAAACAGTGAAATCAGCAAAAGAATATACCCCCCAGTAAATAATCTCCTTACATCTTTCAAATGTTCTTTTTCTTTCTCATTAAAAAAATTAGTGTTTAATTCTCCTCTAAAACTGAGATATTTAAAAACTTCAGTATTGACAGAATAGGCTTCTTCCCCAAAAGTTTCATAAGCCCCGTTTTCTTTAAACTTCTCATTATAAAAATTAGAATTAAAAATATTTACTAAAAAACTTAATAAAATAATCAATAAAACAAAAAAGAAAATCTTAAGCTGCTTCATTTGGCAAACTACATCCAGATTTTTCCGCTAAAATTTGAATATCTTGTCTCCCAGAAAGAACTTCATCTGCTATAACCCAATGAGGAACAGACCTTACACCTTCTGATATACATAAACTATTGAAATTTCCCAAAGGTCCGCACTCAACATATACTCCACTAGACTCTAAAAGCTTAGAAGACTCCGCAAAATCATTTTCTTGTTCCTGGCAGTGAGAGCATTGAAAAGAACCATAAAACTTAACATCTTTATCAGCTAAACATGCTACAAAATCATCAAGCTCTCCGGGTTTTTTTCCTTTTAAATAAGAAACAAATATCGCCCCTATAAATATGATTATAACCAAACTGATTATAACATATCTTGTATAATTTTTTTTAGGCTTATACTCCTCCTTTTTAACTTCACCATCAAAAGAGCTTATTTTCTGCCTTTCTAATGCTCTTCTCTCTTTTCTGTTCATAAAACTAAAAAATAAGTTTAGTATAAAAATTTATCTTTTAATTTTTTAGCCTTTTATCTTCTATGATTAAAAAGAAGTTAAGGTTCAATCCTTTTTATCTCCAATCCATCAAAATCCTTATCATAACTAATGAATTCTTCACAGTTGTGAATTAGTGCAATGATATAATGGACTAAGTCTAAAAATTTAAGTTTTTTATACTTCTCAGACCTCTTTAAAGCTTCAAAAACTATATTCTCATCAATATTTATAATTTCAAAATTAGCTTTCAATAAAGATTTTATTGAGTCTACTGCAATCCTTCTAGTTATTTGGTGCTCAATTATATTAAACGCCTCAATTAAAGCTAAACTGTCAGTCATACCTCCTTTCCTAATAAATTCTCTGCACCTATCTCTATTTTTATTCTCATAGAAAGCGTAAGCTATTATGTTACTATCTATAAAGTTCATCTAAACATACCCTCATTTAAAATATCCATCTGCTCAGCTGTAAGGTTATTTTTAGGTTTCAACTTAGTTGTTTTCTTAAACATTTCTTC
>Ga0209343_10000267_pt1 | contig 72523 bp, 65 predicted proteins | sample RifCSPlowO2_02_FD_184026 | JGI IMG/M metagenome (GOLD analysis project Ga0209343, IMG submission 184026) | Groundwater microbial communities from Rifle, Colorado - Rifle CSP2_plank lowO2_0.2 (SPAdes) (version 2) | ecosystem: Environmental > Aquatic > Deep subsurface > Groundwater | place...
CAGACCGGCAACATCGTCTAACTGGTACGTAACTGCAGTGGTGGAACGACTCACCTTCGGATCCTCATCAAAAGAATCTTTGCGGACGCGGAAGTCATTGCTGGCATAGGAACGAGGTGTAGGGGTTTTCGCACCAACGGTCCACCCCATAGCCGTTGCAACTGAACTTGCAAAGATCTCGACCTTGGATGTCGAGCCTCTGGTATTGCTTTTAATCGTGACTTTTGTTGTGCCAGACGCAGAGACTGTCGCCACATCGCCAATGCCATCAGGAAGCGCCTTTTTCAGCCATGTAATGACCTCTGCCTGGGTCGCAGCTGCCGGATTTGCGAAATTACTTGCCGCAGCCGTTACCGTGCGGGAGGTACCGTCAATGCCAATGATAAAGGTAGGGTCGCCTGACAGATCCCAGGGTCCATCCTTGCTGTTCGTCGCCAAAGCACGGACGGCTCCAAGGCCCTTGGCCGAGGTGGTAAGCACAGGTTTTGTATTTTCACGCGGGCCGGAGACGTAGAGAGAGGCACGGCTGAAGGCGGTCTCTGTTAGCGTGTTCGGGTCAATTGTGGCACCAGTGGTAGCATCTTTGATTGTTATTGTTACCTGAGGCGCCTCGCCCGCAACATAGTGAGTCTCATTTGCCGGTGCGCTTAGGCTAATCTCTACAGTATACTTGTAAGCTGGCGAATCAACCTTGTGAACCGTTGAAATGGGTGCAGGTGCCGAACCCTTGGTCCATGAACCATCTGCAGGGTGGCAGGTAGAGCATCCGGTATCGCTATCCTGTTGTAAACCAGGATGTGCCTCTTGTCCTGAAGGAAGGGCTGCCGGATCACCAAACCAGATATTATCATGGCAGGCGCCACAAGCAAGACGTGAAGGTGTGGTCTTCCATTTATCATCCACGTGACACATAGTGCAGTTCTTGACATTTGCAGGAAATACCACACTTGTGTAGTTTTTGAAAATACCTGTCGTCGCGTCAGTGTTGAGCGCGTTCTTTAACTCCTCTCCCATATGAACACCATGTACACGCTTTACAATCGGATCCGGAATTTTATTAGAGCCATCAGTGGCAGAGGGATTAGCGGGATCAGTGTATGCTGCATAGCCATCTGTGTTATGGCAGCTCTTGCACGTTCTCACTGCCCACGAGTCAATTGATGGGTATCCAGATGAACCGGCGGTACGAGGATCTATGTGATGGAAGTAATATTTCCCGCTATCAGCACCCTTATGGCAGACAGAACAATTTTCCCTCTCTACTATTTGCGTCTCAGCAGTAGCTGTTCCAATCTGGAAATCAGCAAGCGGGAACGACTGCACAGAAGGGTCATCTTTCAAAACAGCCCACAAACTTGCTGTGTATGTCCCTGCTTCTTCATCTGTGATTGGCTGGAGCGTATAGGTCAGAATATTATCATTGAGCTGAACATTGGTGTCTGTAACGAGGTCAATGTAGTGATGCGGGCCCGTGTTAGCTAAGGAACGGTCAGTGGACGCATTGAGCAGATTCACCGCTGTTTTAGTCTTGGTCGTTTCCTGTGGACCATAAACCACCAGGCGTAGCTGCGAATAGTCACTGCGGCTGGACAGGTCGGGCAGAGAAATGGTGATTATTGGTTTCTCACCCGCAGCAAAGTGAGTCCCGTTTGCAGATGTTGACAGAGTTATAGCCTCTTCAGTAACAGGAATTACAACCTCTGTTGACTTAAAAACAACATTTACTGTTCTCCTTGTTGCAAATGTAACAGGCTTTGATTCAGGGTCAAAGGTATAGCCTTCCTTTGCAGGAGTAACAGTGTAAGTTCCTTTAGCAAGTTTTGTAAACTTTACAATACCTGTTTTTTTCGTTGTAGCAGTCTTGGGTGTTGTTAAATCTCCTCCTGTGACCTCTACCGCTACGCCTGTTCTGTTAGTGGCTTTATTTGACTTTATCTTAACCACTATGTTATAAGTTTTTGCTGCACTGGCTTCTTTCTCAAAAACATAGGATGCTGAAATGGCAAAAAGAAAAGCCAATGCACATATAAACCATTTTCTTTTCAGTATCAAAAATACTTCTTCAATCATAGTTCCTCCTTTTTCTTAAATATATCCGGTAGCTAACAGAATTTAAATCTAAACTCTTTCCCTTACTATGTAGCTTGTCTCATCACCTCCTTATTTTTTTCTTCGCTATCGAGCCTAAAAAGGCTCTCCCACATAAAACTGTGGAAAAGCCCTTCTGGGCTTGATTGTTTTATGAAAACCTTTGTCTCATAGCTATTTCAAAGTCAACATAAAATCTGTCAGAGCCTTTATCTCCTCGGGTGTAAGTTTATAGTCAGGCATAAAAGAATGAGGACTTATTGACCGCGGAGTGTCAAAATGTTTTATAAGCCAATCTTCATCATGCCTTGCGCCAACTCCAGTTAAATCAGGTGCTCCATCACCTCCTTCCCCTTTTATCTTATGGCAGTAATAGCAGTTCATCTCTATATAAAGCTTTTCACCTGGACTCATCTCAGGCTTTGTAACTTTTCTACTTAATGCAAGGATAGGACCTCTTTTTAGAGACGCTATGTATTCTTCTGGCACCTTTTCATCAGTAAGGCTTAAGAGATATATAGTCAAGGCTCTTGCATCTTCATCACTGAGTTCCAAATTTGGCATCACTGAATCAGGAACAACTGCTTCCGGATTTTTTAGATGCTCGAATTGCCAGTTAGCAATAGTGTGCTTGCCCTTTACACGGGTAAAATCAAAATGGTGTTTTGTCTTTAATCCTTCCTTTGTAAGCTCAGGTCCTACACTTTCTCCTTTATCTCCTACTTTATGACACTCATAGCAGTCATTTTCCTCAAAAAGTTTTTTCCCTTTCATTGCAATCTCAGCACCCTTAAGGTCAGGGTCATCATGACATTTTAGACATGAGGCTTGCAGATAAATACCCCTTAGCATGGTCTTATCCCAGAAATCCACATCACCATGGGCATCATCCTTTGTAGTAGCTCTTCCCTGCCCTTCATGGCAGATGGTGCATCCAAATCTATCAAAGGGAAATTGATCAAAGGGATGCATTGTTGGGTCGGGATGAGACTTATATGGATTCTTTTTGTAAGACTTTTTCTCATATTCCATTCCGAGATGGCAGGTTGTGCACCTATCAACTCTATTCAAATCCTCTAACACTATCTGTTTTATTCTCAAAGGAGTATTTCTTATCACTTTTTTCTCTTCAGCGTTTTTTCCTCTCTCTGATTCAATCTCGTAGAACCTCTTCTGGAAATCCTTCCACTCTCTATCATAATCCTTAAAGATGGCAAGAGAAAAAAAGACCAGGAGAATAATACTAAAAAATGTAAAATATTTAACCATGTATTTAAAATCTAAAATCCTAAATTCGAAATTCTAAATAATATGAGTTTTCTTGTCATTGCGAGGCGAATCCAAAGCAATCCCTCTTTTCTCCCCCTTTACTTGCCTACCGGCAGGCAGGGAAAAGGGGGATATAGGGGGATTTGAGATTGCCACGCTCCCGGAGCCTGTCCCGAGCAATATCGAGGGAGTCGCTCGCAATGACAAAAAAGGGTTCTCTGACAGACTCCTATATATTTTTTTATCCTTTCCATGGGAAAACAAACTCCCAGTTAGGACCCCTGAATAATGTTCCAATAACAGTCAACACAATAAAACCAGTTACAAAGGAGGTAAATATCATCATGGCAGCTAACCTCCATGACTTAGTGCGGACCCCTATAATAATTGAGATAACTGCTGTAACTCCAATCAGAATTGTTCCAGGATTTATCAAATCCACAAGAATTGAAGGAGCATCAGGGTAGAAAACTCTAATCCCGTATTTCATATTAAGAAAAATCAAGACAGGAATACTTATTAATGTCAGGGTTGCTGTAATTAATGCTATTAAACGACCCTTCTTAGAGGAAAACCATATCCCCACATCTTCTGCTCTGTAATCTATATAAGGTATTGCCATCAGGAGCGCAAAAACAACAAGAAAAGGTGTAATTACACCTCCTATAAAGGCTGAATAAGATACAAGCTCCTGAAGTCCTAAGAAATACCATGGAGCCTTTGCTGGATTCGGAGGCTCTGAAGGATTTGCAAGCTCCTCAAGAGGTGCATTAAAAAATAAGGAAATAGCAATAAGCACTACTAAAACAACTATGGCGACAAGGAACTCTCTAAAGATCAAATGTGGCCATGACATTATCTCATTCTCGGGCTCCTGTTCTACAGGAATAGTAGCACCTTTTACAAGTTCCATTAAACCATAAGTCTTACTTGTTCCTTTTGGGGAAAGCCCTTCTTCCTGCAGCTCTTCAAACTTTTCTTCTTGTTTTAATTTTTCTGCAGGCTTTGATAACCCTCCATCCTTTCTTATCCGCCAGAAATGTATTCCTATTAAGACAGCAGCAACTGATGGCAGAACAACGCAGTGGAGAACGTAAAACCGCAAAAGAGCATTCTGCCCAACAATATTCCCACCTAACAGAAAATAGCGTAGTTTCTGCCCAATAATTGGTGCATAGCTGGCAATGCTTGTACCCACTGTAATTGCCCAGAAAGCAAGCTGGTCCCAGGGAAGAAGATAGCCTGTAAAACTTAAACCAAATGTCACTATTAAAAGTATAACTCCTAAGACCCAGTTAAATTCTCTTGGAGGTTTATAAGAAGCCGTATAGAAAACCCTGCACATATGTAAAAATACTGCAGCCACCATTCCATGAGCTGACCATCGGTGCAGGTTTCTCAAAAATATGCCAAAGGAGACAACAAATTGAAGCTCCTTCATATCATTGTAAGCCCTGTCAACTGAAGGGACATAATAGAACATTAAATATATCCCTGTTATTACAAGGACAAGAAATAGTATAAAAGAGATCAAACCAAGGCTTAAGGTATATGATGGTCTTAAAACATTTTTATGAACCTTTACAGGTTGAATATGAAGAAAAAGATTGGTATACATGACAAGGGATTGATTAAGCTCTGTATCAGGATAGCCATGTCTGAAAATTGATTTCCAGATTCTGTTTTGTGTAATTCTTTCAGTCCACTTGCTTAATATATTCCCCATATTATCCTATCATGTAGGGAACGACGTCTCTGTCGTCCCTCTTATTCTCTCCCACAATTTCCTGTGGGAAACCCCTTCTGGGGTTGAATGTTTTTCTTCTCCCCCTCAACCTGCCTTCTCCCCTATGGGGAGAAGGATAAAGGATGAGGAGAAATGTTTTATACCTTTAAATAATATCCGCTATCCACAACTTTCATAGTATCTATGAACAATTTACCATCCTCTCCAAGTGTTATCTCATACCAGTCAAGTGGTGTTGGAGCAGGTCCACCAATAATTCTGCCTTTCCCATCAAATATACTTCCATGGCAGGGGCACTCAAAATTCTTGTTTGTCTCTGACCATTTCACAATACAACGTAGATGAGTGCATACTGCAGAGATAGTTTGAAAAATTCCATTCTCTTTTTTAATTACAAAGATCTTTCTCTCAGGAAAAAAATTTACTGAACCATCAGCATAGTCTTCAGGCTTTCCAATTCTAAAAGAAGTTGGAGGCTCAAAAAGAACATTGGGGAGCAAGAAGCGAATGCTTGCACCGGCTGAGCCAGCCATAATAATGCCAAGAGATGACCATCCTGCTGCTAAAAAATATCTACGTGAAATTTCCTCTATTTTTTCGTCTTTAGACATTAGTTAACCTCAAAAAAGGGTTCAAGGGGTCTAGGTGTCAAGGGTTCAAGTGAAATAAAAATCAAATATCAAAATTCAAATACCAAAATTTTAATTTTTTATTTTTAAACTTTGATTTTCATTTGAACCCTCGAATCCTCGAACCCTTCTGCTTAAATCCTTTCACTATATTCAAAAAGCTCCATAGTAATAGCACCAGTAGGGCAGCGCTCAGCACATAGGCCGCATCTAATGCATTTCTCTTCATCCTTTATCATAGCCCTGTTTAAACCACTTTCACTTTTTAATTTTTCAAAAGAAATGCCATATCTTGCTTCAACTAACTTTTCAAGAACCTCATTCTCTTCTAACTCTTCAATTTTTGCCATTCTGTAGCAATATTCAGGACATATATCTACACACCCACCACACAGGATACATTTATTACCATTAAAGACTGTATTTATATTGCATCTGAGGCATCGCTTCCCTTCTTCTATTGCCTGTTCATCAGAAAAACCTAATTCTACCTCAGCAATGCCAATCCTTCTATTAAGTGGCAATGTAGGCATTTTCTGCCTTTTGATTCTCTCATATCCTTCATGCATCTTATGATCCTTAATCACTGCCATTCTTGCCCGAATCCTTTTCTTGCTCTCTCCTCTTAAATAAGAGTCAATTGACCTTGCAGCCTTCTGTCCATCTGCAATTGCTGCAATAACATTTCTTGGCCCAAAAGCTATATCTCCACCTGCATAAATTCCATCTGCTGTTGTTGCGAGGGTGTCAGGATTAACTTCTATCAAACCCTGGCGAGTTATTGAAATGCCATCCTCTTTCTTGAAAAAAGAGATATCTGCTGCCTGGCCAATAGCCAAAATAATTGAATCAGCCTCAATAAATTCTTCTGTCCCTTTGATAAAGGTTGGATTAAATCTATGCTCACTATCAAAAACCGACGAGCATCTAATGGTCTCAATGCCTGTAACCTTTCCATCTCTTCCTAAAATCCTTTTTGGCCCGAGTCTATTATGAAACACAATCCCCTCTGCGAATGCTTCTTCTGTCTCCCAAGCATGGGCAGGCATCTCTTCTCTTGATTCAAGGCAGACTAAATGCACATCCTTTGCCCCTTTTCTCAGAGCTAACCTTGCAACATCCATTGCAATGTGCATCTCCTTTTCTCTCTCCTCTTCACTCTCAACCAATTGCTGTAATGCCTTTCTTGCCTTTTCCAAAGCATCTTTCATCTCCTCAGGGCTTAAAGATTCAAGCTCTGTTCCTTTTCTGATAGCTGAACGAGCCACATCCATTGCCACATTTCCACCACCAATTACAATGACCCTCTTCCCAAGTTCAACCCTATAACCGAGGTTAATGTTTAAGAGAAAATCAACACCCTTTAAGACCCCGTCAAGATTAGCTCCTTCTATATTTAAATCCCTGCTTTTTGTGCATCCTGTAGCAATAAAAATTGCCTTATATTTTTGCCTCTTTAAATCCTCTAAATTCAACCCTTCACCCAAAGGAGTATTTGTCTTAAGCTCAACCCCAAGGTTTAATATGGAATCAACCTCTAATTTGATTATATCTCTTGGCAGGCGATAACCTGGCAGACCAAGATATAACATTCCACTAGCGACAGGTGATGCTTCAAAAACAGTAACCTGATAACCGAGCCTTGCTAAATCATTGGCTGCTGATAAACCTGCTGGTCCTGCGCCAATAACAGCTACCTTTTCCTCTCTTTTCTTTTCAAGAGGCAAGCCTAGCCAATGACCTAAACTCAAATTATGGTGGTCAGTGGCTGTTCTCTTAAGGGCGCATATTGCTATTGGCTCATCAATAGCACCACGCCTGCAGGCTGTTTCACATGGATGGTCACATATCCTTCCACAGACATAAACAAAGGGATTTGGCATTCTTGCAAAATCATAAGCCTTTTCATATTCCCTATCTGTAATTGCAGTAACATAGCTTCCAGCAGCAGTTTTAACTGGACAGGCATACTGGCAATTAATTACACGCTGGTAATATTCTAAATCTGGAATCTCTACTTTGTATTTCTTTTCATTCATAGAATTAAATTTTTTTGCTTTGAAAATGGCAGGTCAGGAGACCTGCCTCTACCCTACTTCTTACTCCCTCCTCCTACTTTACTTGTTCCAAGGCCCTTGTGATCCATCTTTGCAAAAAATTCTTTGAAATTAAATTTTTTATAAAAAGGGCTCTCTTCATTATGGCACTTAACACATACCTTTTCATCTGGAATTATCAAACCCTTCTTTATTGACTCATCTCTTTTCTGCATCACAAACCGGGGATAATAACCCTCTCCAGGACCATGGCACTCTTCACACTGAATACCATCTTCAATTTTAAACTTTTTATCAAATCTGCTTTTATCAACCCCATAGCCTGTCACATGACACTTATAGCATTTCTCACTCTTCTGAGGATCATCAATGCCCCGCTCCTTTGCCTTTGCTTTAGCTTTTTCACTTGCCAAAGTCTGGTATGCCTTTGAATGGGCACTTTTTTCCCATACCTGATGCTCAGTTCCACCAAGCTTTACATTTGCATGGCAGGTCTTGCATTTAAATACACCCATGTAATTATATTTTGTCTCTTCGCCTGGAACTTTACTAATTAAAATTAAAGAGAAAAATATAAACACAAAAACCAAGGCTGTTCTTTTTCTCATAATCTCCTCCTTTTATTTTTTATATTGTTAAAATAAGAACTTTATTCCTATTATTGCCTGATGTCTTTATCTTTATTAAACTTCTTTTATAAATCAAATTTTTAAAAAAATATTAAATCTTTTCTATTTAACACCTAATTTTTTACTATCCTTAGACATATCAATTGACATTTCCCCGTAGGTAGTGATTTCAGGTCTATACATATAAATCAGCGATGCTTCAACAAAAAATTCACCTTTTAAATTGCAGTCTAATGAAAAGAGAAACTCTCTTGAGCCTCCTGGGGGAATCCGGTTATCACTCAAGATACTATTTGCATTCAGAATAATATCGCTGTCAGTCAGGAGCTCTTTATTTTGCTCATCTGCCAAGGTTTTTTTAATAACTTTGGAGTCTTGACACAGTGTATTCCCTTTGGAATTTTTTACTGTTACTTTGAGAATCAACTCTCTTGTAGGGGTGCCTGTAGGTATTTTGTGTCCGGATTTGACATTTGTTACTTTAACTTTGGCAGAAATAGTTCCATCCCCCTTTTTAAGCTCTATAATTTCTACCTTTGCTACTTTACCAAGAAGTTCCACTGAATGACCTCCGGAGACATCATGCAAATTCATTCTAACCACACTCTTTTTTAGGTTCTGGTCAACGATGGAGCCTGGACCGTAAGGCATATGGCAGTTTTGACATTGGATTCCTTTTTTGGAATAAGGCCCTTCTTTCCACTCTGAGTAAGTACTTATGATGTTGACTCCGTTCTTTCCTTTAAGCTCATGGCAGCCGGCACAGAATTCAGATCTTCTAAAATAATTTGTTGCCTTGGTAATATGAACCGGAGATTCCATATTCTTATGCGGACCATATTTTGTCTTACTAGGTTCAACTTTATAAGGTTGATTAAAATTATCCAGGTCTATTCCAGAAACAGAATGACAGAAGTCACATGTAATACCCTCTTTGCTCACTTCATTTTTGAATCCAAAGTCTTTACTATAGTAAGCAATAGGGGCATGGCATCTAAGGCAAAACTCTTTTGCCTTCCCGTCAGTATCGAAAAAAGCCTGTTTATACGCATTCATAAAAATCGGGTCTTGATAAGAGAGGGAATGCATAGAATTCTTCCAATACTTGAAAATATCAACATGACATTTGCCACAGATATTGGATGAGATAAATTCTTGTCCTTTAAATTCAGAACTTAACTTTTCCAGCCAATCCTTGGAAAATCCATAAATTACATTAATATAAAGCAGGAGAAAAAAAATAAGGAAAATAAAATGTTTTTTATATTTCATTTTAATAACCTCCCTTTTTCACATAATATAACTTAAAGTGTTTTATTAGCCAGTTCTCTTAAATATTCCATCAAATCCACTATCTCATTTCCTTCAAACTTTGGCCATTTAAAGCCCATTTTTTTCATTTCTCCCAACATTGAAGGACCATGGTTCCACATAGCTTGCGCCATGGAAATTGGCGAAACCTGCCTGCGCCATTCCTTAAGGTCAGGACCTTTCAGACCGCCTTTGCCATTCACTGTATGACACTTTATGCAATATTTTTCTTTAAATACCTTTTCTCCTTTTTCTCTGTTTCCTTGCTCATCAAAATATTGGAGAGAAAAAAGATATGCGATTAAATCTGCCATCTCTTGAGGATTGAGCTCTGGCCTCTTCATTCCCTTTTCTTTCATCTCTTTCCACATTTCAGGAGAATGGTTCCACATAAGGCCTGCAACCTGAGTAATAGTCCTTGGGAAAGATTCTTTTTTTCTTAAATCCCTTCCAAGATTTGGTCCATCCTTTTTGCTACCTGTCTCGGTAGAATGGCAATGGCTGCAACCCTTTTTAGAAAACAGTATTTTACCGTCTTTTGAGTCACCTGGTGAAATAAAAATTTTATCTCCCGATTTACTGACACTCTTTACATAAACAATAATATCAACCATCTCGTTTTCACCAAATATTGGCCAGGTTATTCCTCTGTTCCTCATTTCCTCTTCCATCTGGGGTGCATGATTCCACATCATCTGCGCCCACAGAATTGGATTAGTATATGTTCCCCATTTTGTCAGCTCTGGCCCTACTCTGCCTCCTTTTCCATGAATTGCATGGCAATTAGTGCATTTTTTTGTGGCCAGCAACTCTTTTCCATTTTCCTTATTACCTGGCTCATCCATATATCTAATAAAGTAGAGAAATGCGAATATATCAGCCATTTCTTCCTGGCTTATGGCTTTAAAATCTATCCCTTTTGCTAACATTTTCTCCCACATTGCCGGAGCATGGTTCCACATGGCTGCTGTAAGCTCTGCTTCAGTCAAATGCTTAGAGGGTGTAATGCCAAGATTAGGACCGGCTGTACCTCCCTCTCCCCAAACAGAATGGCATTTGATGCACCCTTTGGTGAAAAAACTCTGCCACCCTTTTTTAGCATCTCCAGGCAAAAGGTATTTTTCTGTGCTGCAAACAACATTTATTCCTACGGTTAATAATGACCCTACTATCAAAAAAACTGAAAACATATAGATGGTAATTTTCTTTAGATTCTTCATAAACTCTACCTCATATCCTTCCTGCCTTCTCTCACGATGACCCAGAAAACTAATGTAACCAGAATAGTTAAAGTCAAAAATACAGGAATAACTATTGCTCCTATAACTATAGAATACATAAAAGCATCATTATTTTCCAATGCATTATAAATTCCATTGACAACAAAGGCAATTATGGATCCAACAAACAAGTAGAAAGCAAATAGCATCAGTAATTGAAAAATATTTACAGATTTATTTTTTATTACTTCTCTCTGCTGATTCAAAAGATTATTAACCTCCTTTGCTTTTGGATTCCTGCTCTTACCTGTCCCAGCCTGACCTGCCTGACGGCAGTCAGGCGGCAGACAGGTGCCGACAGGCAGGCAGAAATGACATTAAGCAGCCTGTTATTTTTTTAAAGACCTGAGATATTGCATAAGGTCTGCTACCTCGCCTTTTTTGAATTTGGGCCATTGGATTTTAAGCTCTGCCATTTTATTTTTCATCTTTGAGGCATGGTTCCACATCTCTGTAACAACTTCTATGGAAGAAGTAGTATTAGATAATTTTCTCAAATCAGGCCCTATCATTTGTTTTCCATCAAAAAAATGACATTTAATACACCCCTTCTCATTGAAAATTATAGACCCCTTTTTCATATCTCCTTTTTCATCAAAGTATCCAAGAAAATAGAGATATGCTATTATGTCTGCCATCTCTTTATCTGAAAAACTTGGAACCTCTATTCTCATCTCTATCATTTTTCTATACATATTAGGCCAGTGATTCCACATAATGCCTGCTACTTCATTTAGACTCCTGTGCAGCTCTTCTGCCTTTTTGCCAAGGTCTGGCCCTATGTTTCCACCTTCATTTGAAATGGCATGACAGTGTATGCATCCTTTTTTGTTAAAAAGTTGTTTCCCCTCTTTTGGATTTCCAGGCAACATAAAACCATATCCCTTCTTTTCCCCTCTTGCTTCTTTTCTAATATAAGCAGATAGGTCAGCCATCTCTTTATCATTAAACTGAGGTCTCTTAATCCCTAATTTCTTCATGGATGCCTCCATTTCAGAACCATGATTCCACATAGCTTGTGCCATGAAGATTGGTGAGTAGTCACGTTTAAACTTACTTAAACTTGGTCCTGGTTTGCCACCTTTTTTTTCTATGCCATGGCATTGCGCGCACCCTTTTACTGAAAATAAATTTTCTCCCTTTTTAGTATTGCCTGGCTCATCAAAATAATTTATATAATAAAGGTAGCCTATTAGACTTGCCATTTCCCCACTTAAAAACTTTGGCCAGTCAATCTTCTCCTCCTCCATTTTTTCACTCATAAACGGAAAATGGTTCCACATAATTCCTGCCATATCAAGCAATGTATCTTTAAAGGTGACTTTGCCTAGATCTGCCCCTATATTTCCTCCCTCTCCCTTAATGGCATGACACTTTACACAACCTTTAATCACAAATATCTTCGAGCCTTCCAGAGGGTTTTCAGGGAAAAGATTAGTATTCTTCTCAGAATGAATATTTAATGGCAGAAAAGAAAATATGATTAATATTAAAAAGAACACCTTGTAGTTCATTCGCCATTTTCTAAAGACTAATTTCAAAAATCCCATTTGAAACATCTCCTTATATTTTTCAAGTCTCAGACCCAGGGAGGTAAGTTTTAATCCTCTCCTGTACCTCAGCTACACCTTTTTCTCTCCCCTCTTTTATTTCCCAGATAGATACAATAGGGAAAAACTTAGTAAATATCATATATAGAAGAATGAACAATGAGAGAGAGCCTGCTGTTATAGCTGCCTCAACCCATGTTGGGTGATAAATGCCTCGCTCATAGGGGAGTCTGGGATTAACAAGGGTTGGAACAACTATTGTAAAACGTTCAAGCCACATACCAATGGTTACAGATATTGATGCTATTACACTACCTGTAATTGTTCTGGTCTTGCTGTTTGACAGGATAGAAAATGGTATTACAAAACAGGTTGCGACCATAGTCCAGAAATATAGGGCATATTCACCGCTGAATTTAGAGTACAAGACAGCTAAATGAACTGGTTCACTGCCGTAAAAGACAGTTATATATTCACAGAATGTAAAATAGAACCAGAGACAGCTCATTACCAGCAAAAGGAGACTCAGGTTATTGAAATGTATATCCTTCAGATAATTATCAAGTTTATAAACTTTTCTAATAATTGCCATGGCGATGATAAGAGCAGCAATACCTGAAAATATCGCCCCTGCTACAAAATAAGGGCCAAAAATTGCGCTATGCCACATAGGTTGAATTGTCATTGCAAAAACAAAAGAGACCACTGTATGAACTGAAATTGCTATAGGTATTACTAATATTGCCATTATGGCTATGGCTTTTTCTAAAATTTGATGCTGCTTTTCTGTTCCTTTCCAGCCTAAAGCTAATACACTATATAGCCATTTTCTTTTGCCGGAAGTATCTCTTAAAATGGCTATATCCGGAATTAAAGGAAGATAAAGGTATATTGTACTTGCTGTTAGATAGGTTGAAATGCTAACAAAATCCCACAGGAGTGGTGACTGAAACCTGCCGTACAGTAGCATATTAAAAAGCCTATCAGGTCTTCCTAAATCAATCAGAATATTCCCAACTCCAAAGAAAAGAACAAGAACAGTTATTACTTCTGCAGACCTTGTAATTGCTCTTCTCCATTCAGCCTGAGCAATTCTCAGGATAGCTGATATTAAAGTGCCGGCATGGCTTATTCCTATGAAAAATACAAAATTAGTAATATAAACTCCCCAGAAGGTTGGTCTATTTAATCCGGTTACCCCCAGTCCTTTCTGGAATTGAGTAATATAGGCATAAATTGCTAACAGGACAAAGGACCCTAATATAACTACCGTCAGATAAAAACCCTTTCCTATTTTGAGGATTGGATCTAAGAGGATATGATCTTCATCTTTTACTTTAGCGTTCTTTAACTCCATCCTATTCCCCTTCCGAGAGATAAATAACCTTTGGTTCTGTTCCCAAATCTTCCAGAATTCTGAAAGCTCTGTTGGTTCTTGCCAGAATTGAGACTTTACTGTTGGGATTGCTTAAATCACCAAAATACATTGCCTTGCTTGGACATGTTTGGACACATGCTGGTATATATTCATCAGGAGAGAAATCTCTTCCTTCTGCTTTTGCTTTTTCTCTTGCCTTTACCAGCCTGTGATAGCAGAAACTGCATTTCTCAACAACACCTTTTGGCCTCACTGATACATCAGGATTAAGAAGGTTTTTCATCATTTCCGGCCATTCGGGTTTTTCCCAGTTAAAATACCGTACCGTATAAGGACATGCTGTGGTACAGTAACGACAGCCTATACACCTGGGGAATATCTGTCCAACTATTCCCTCTTCCTCGCTTTTATAAGTAGCCCTTACAGGACAAACCTTGATACATGGGGGTTCATCGCAATGGAAACAGGGTCTGGGTATAAGCTTGATTTTGGTGTTAGGATACTCCCCCTCTATATGAGATATTAGTTCTATCCAGTGGATTGCCCTACCCATCTGGGTCTCTTTTGGTCCTGCTATAGGAATGTTGTTTTCAGCCTGGCATGCAACTACGCAGGCTTGACAGGCTGTACATTTATCCAAATCTATAACCATTCCCCATTTTGCCATAAAATACCTCTTGATTAAGCCTTATAGATTTTTACCCGTGTGTAATCTTTGAAGAAGTTTCCAGTTAACGGATCTGAAAATTCTTCCAGGATAGAAACTGGATTCTTACCTATATCTTTAGCCCACCGTCCATTTGCTGAATGCCCTAACCCAAAAGGAATATTTACTACCTCAGGCATTGCACCTTCATATAAATGAGCATAAACAATTATTTTCCTTTTTATTGATTCTACAACAACCAAGTCTCCTTCAGATATAGCCATTTTCTTTGCAGTTTCTGGATTTATTTCAACCCATGTATTCCATTTAATTGGAACATTGACTGCCAGAATTCCTTGAAGCCATGGCTGATTCGTTACATTTAAACCTGAAAGCGACATAAGTTTATAGACGTTAAGATAAAAGGGATAACTCTTTCCATTTGTTTCTGCTTTTGCCTCATAATGGGGCATATATATTTTATCCTCTTTTCCTTTGTCTTTAGTCCCTCCTAACATTTTAAATATCTCTTTTCTTCTTTCATCCTTTGTTTTATCAACCTCATTCTTCAGGGTTTGAAAATAGAATTCAAATTTTCCTGATAAGGTATTAAAAATTCTGCTCCATTCATTAAAATAGTACATCGAATCCCACCAGCCGCCCTTTTCTAATACCTTTTTCCAGAACTCTTCAAAAGATGAATGCAAAGGAATACTCCATCCCCCTTTTTCAAGGAGGCGGACCCATGCTTCTTCAAATTTTGGTCCAAATATATTACCACTCTGATTTTCGTAAATTCCTTCAATGCTATAGGAAAGAAAATCTTTAAAATCATTCCAAGGTAAAGCCTGCGCCACCGGACCCCCTATCTCTTTTGAAACCTTCAGTAAAAAGTCACCAGTGTGCATGGTATCATTAATTTTGCTGACTACAGGTTGTCTTATTCCTAAAACAGGGTATCCGTTCAGGGTGTTTGTCTGGACATCTTCCCATTTTTCCAGATAGGTGTGATCTGGTAAGATTAAATCAGCCATTTCTGAAGTTTCATCAAGATAAGAGGAAAAACTTAAGATGAAAGGTATTTCTGCAAAGAATTTTTTCAAATTTTCTTTATCAGGATAAGTAAATAAAGGATTTGAGTTGTAAATAAAAATGGCATCTATTTTATAGGGATTGCCTGTTGCATTTGCTTCTATAATAAATTTAAAAGGGTTAAAAAAAACAGAAGATTGCTCCGGGTTACTTCCGTCGACCCTTGTCATTGACAAGCCTTTTTTTGAGATCTCATCAAGCTTAAAAGGAGGCAAGCTCTTAAGAGGGACATCCCTAGGTACTAAAACCCCTCCTTCAACATCAATATTCCCGCATAAAGCATTGAGGCAATGAATTGCTATCTGATCATATATTCCTATTTTATCACTTATGGCAATAGCAGGTTTATTTGTGGCAAATTCTCTGGCAAGCCTTATTATATTATTTGTTGAGACTCCTGTGATTTTGGAGACTACACCGGATGTATATTCATCAAGCACCATTCTTTTAAAACCTTGATGTAATGTGCCATTATCATCTTTGAAATCTTCAAAACCAAAACTGTCTTCATCTATAAAATCCTTGTCATAAAGGTCCTCTTTTATAATTATATAAGCGAGTCCCAGTGCAAGAGCGCCTAATGTGCCCGGGTTTGTTGGAATCCATTCGTCAGCTTTTGCGCCAGTGACTGAAAGCCTGGAGTCTATTTGGATAAGTTTGGCTCTTGAGCCTGTCCTTTCTCTCCTGAAATAGCCATATGCCTGGGAAATCTGTACAGGAGATGAAAAAGATTCCAAAAAATTAGAGCCGAAGGAAAGAATTAATTTAGTTTTTTCCAGATTATAGACTGGATTTTTTCTGATACCCTGAGTTGCAAAAAGACTGTCTGAGGGCCCCTGGTCATTACCATCCATTGAACCAGAAATATCAAAATAATTTGGGGAGCCGAATGATTCTAAAAATCTTTTGCTCAAACTTTTCATCAGACCACCACATTCGCCTGATAGAAAAGTTAGTTGGTGAGCTTTTCCATTTGTTCGAATCTCTTTTAGTTTTTCAACCACTAATTTAGCAGCCTCATCCCAGCTAATTTTTTTCCATTGATTTGCTCCCCTATTTCCTTTTCTTTTCAGAGGACTTTTTAATCTGTCTGGATTATAAAGGAGCTGTAACCCTGACTGTCCTTTAGGACAAAGGGTTCCCTGGTTTACAGGATGCAGTGGATTACCATCAATTTTTACAGCTCTTTCATTTATAAGTCTTACCTTAATTCCGCAACCTCCAGAGCATTGCCCACATGATGAAATCACCCATTTCTCTACTCCTTTAGGAACTACTACTTCTTCTTTTGCAGGAATTATAGTTACAATTTTTTTGTTTAAACTCTCTATCTTGGTGCAAGAAGAGAGTGCTACCCCTGCTGATGTTCCACCCAATGTCTTTAAAAATCTTCTTCTCTTCATAAATCTGTATAATCTTCCTAAATAATCTGTGTAATCATCTTTTTATTTATGACAATCAATACAATCAGCGCTTATCTTACTTTTCTTGGAACTCTTGTGGCAATCTATGCAATCATTCATTATCAAAATCTTTAAAGGCTTTGTTGGAGGCTTCACAGCATCTCCAATTGCGCCATGACAAACTTGACATTCTAAGTTTGCAAAAGCTACATGCCTTCTATGGGAGAAATATACATGCTGAGGAAGCCTATATATTCTTTTCCATTCTAAACTTATTCCCTTTTTTGCAAAATTCCTTATCTTCTCCTCTTCAGTGCTTTTTGTTATAGGACTCCCATGACAGTCGAGGCAGGTTTGAAGCTCTGGAAGTCCTGCAAAGCTTTCTTCTTTTATGTATATGTGGCAGGTTTCACATTCAATTCCCTGCTCAATATGTTTCTTGTGATTAAAATTGATTGGCTGTTGTAATTCTTCTGAGCTTTTCAAGCATGAAAATAATGAAGCTATAAAAACAAGAATAAAGAAAGTAGATAGGATTTTCCCCACAATTTATTCCTTATAAAAAGAAAAGTGAGATTTTTTATTTCATATTTATTACTTATAATATGAGAACCAGAAGATTTACAATCGGGGAAAACATTGATTTTTGTGTAGGGGAAAACCTTACAACATGATAAAGCAGGCTTGGTTTTTGAAAGAATAAGTTTTAAGAGTTTGTCAGGATTTTTTAAAAATACCTTTTCCCATTGCATACTGGACAAGCTGAGCCCTTGTGTTCAGGTTTAGCTTTTGCAAGATTCTTGTTCTGTGAGTCTCTACAGTTTTTATGCTTATAAACAGGGCTTCTGATATTTCCTTGTTGGTATGGCCGAGAACTATAAGTTTTAATACCTGCTGCTCCCGTTCACTTAAATGGTCATGCTGTCCATTTTTCTTTTTGGAAGGCGAGGAAATATTTAGATAATTATTAATAAGTTTTTTGGTTACAGCGGGGTGTAGTGCTATTTCGCCTCTATTAACAGCGCGTATAGCAGCCGTAAGTTCTGTATCTGCAGCCTTTTTTACAACATACCCTGAAGCGCCATGTCTCAGGAACTCATCCAGATATTTTTCATCATCATGCATGGTTAAAACCAGAATCTTTGTTTTAGGGCATTTTGCCTTGATTCGCTTTGCAGCTTCAAGACCTCCGATACCAGGCATAGATATATCCATTAAAACAATGTCTGGAAAGAGTTTTACAGCTTTATTTATTGCTTCCAACCCATCTGTTGCTTCGTCTAAAACTTCCATATCTGGTTGTGCGTTTAATAAAAGCTTTAATCCCGAGCGAAGAACAGCATGGTCATCAACTAAAAGTATTTTTATCTTTTTCATATGATAGTTTTTTATCAATTGGAACTGTAATATATATATTAGTTCCATTCCCCGGAGTTGATTCAATAGTAATATCTCCACTTATTAAGTTAATTCTTTCCTGCATTCCAAACAAACCAAGTTTTCCATCAATCTCTGAACTCATTACTTTTCTTACATCAAATCCTTTTCCGTTATCTTCAACGATTACTTTCAGTAAGTTACCTCTGTTTTCCAAAAGCAGGCACGCATTCCTTGCTTCTGAATGTTTTAAAATGTTGGCGAGTGCTTCCTGAACAACTCTATAGATGACTATCTCTATTTCAGTTGGAAGACGAAAAGAGTCAAAACCAATGGAATGATAATCCACTTTTATATTGAATTTCATGGAATAGTCTGCAACATATTTTTGTAAAGCAATATCCAGTCCTATATCATCCAGCACTGTAGGCCTTAATTGGATAGCAAGGTCGTGGACTTCTTCCAGTGTCTTTGATGTCAATTCCCGCAAATCATCAGACCGCTTGGTCACTTCATCCAGAGTTTTAGCTGACTTCAATATCTTTAATCCTATCATTAATGATGTGAGTGACTGACTGGTTTGGTCGTGCAATTCCCGGGCAATCCTTTTACGTTCTTCTTCCTGGGCATTAATAACCTTTTTTAAAAGCTGTGACGTCATTTCCTCTTTAAATTCTAATTCAGTTTTGAAGTTTTTCAATTTCTGAATCATATCGTTAAAAGCATTACTTAGCTTTCCTATTTCATCATCAGCCCATATTCTCGCTCTCTGTTCGAAATCACCTTTCCCAAGTGCATTTACAAAACTAACAAGATTAGTAATTGGCCTTGTTAATACTATGGTTAAGAGAGAGGCTGCGCCAATACTTAACAAGGAAACTATGGCTGTAACGATTAAAATCTGTAAAGTGATGGCATTAAGCTTATTCCGCAAATGTTTTTCATTCATCCCAACTCTTACAGTTCCAAGTTTTCCTCCAAAGAGAGGAACAGCTACGTCAGTTATAATTCCCTCTTCAGTATCCAACATCTCTACACGGAATTTACTGCCAGGAGATACCCTGTTAACTGCCAAGAGTTCCTTTGGAAAACCATTTTCAAAAGAATGGACTAAGATTTCATTTGAAGAGGACAAAATAAAAGCATACTCTACATTTTCATTATTTTCAAATATGTTTTTTATTAGCAGATTAAGAGCAAACTGGTTGGGAGTTAAGATAAAACCTGAACTTCTTGAAGTCATTTCTTTAGCAATAAAAATGCCACTTGTTTTCAATTCCTCTCTTAACTCTTTTTCAAAACTCTCTCTTATTTGGAAAATAATGGTTAATGCAAAAAGGAAAACAATCCCTAAAGCAATCCCCATAACTTTTATACGTATACTAACGGAGAGAACTCTTTCCCTTAGCCAAAGTATATTTTTTTTCACTTTCGTTTTAGTAACCTATCTCGTTTGCCATTTTTCTAATTGAATCGTATGCTTTATCCTTCTGTGCCACAAATCTGTCAATCATAAGCCTGCGGAGAATTAATTTACCTTCCTTATCCTCATGCATTGAGAGGAAAACATTTTTCAACATTGAGCGAGTTTCAGGATTAATTGCAGGATGAATAACTATTGGTGGTGAAGCCCAGAAAGGAGATTTATGAACTATCTTTGCATTAACTCTATAAGTCTTTTTATTTGCAACCATAAAGTCGTATACCAAACTATCTACAGCAGCTCCGTCTACAAGCCCTTGAGAAACAGCTTCAATGGAATTATCATGTCCATATGTAAAAATAGTCTTGCTGAAAAAAGTTTCAGGCGTTTTTCCATTCTTTTTTAGTAAGTATTTGGGATACAGATATCCAGAACTTGATAAAGGGTCAGCAAAAGCAAAACTTTTTCCTTCTAATTCCCAAAAACTTTTAATAGTGCTTTTTTCTGGCACTATAATATAAGATTGATATTTTGCCTTCCCATTCACTTGTGGAACCACTAATATTTCCATTCCAAAATCTTTTTTTCCTTGCAGATAAGCATAATCGCATACAAAGGCAACGTCACAATGCCTGTATCTGACTAAATTATTTATCTCAGCGTAATTACTGCCCTGAATAAAAACCGGCAACCTTCCAACTTTTTTGGAAATATATTCTATTAAGTCACTATAAACATTAAAACTTTCTTTTGGCGAGATTACAGGCGCTATTGCTATACGAAGCGGTTTTTTTTGAGGTTTAGCAGCAGGACTATTTTCTTCTGTTTCTTTAACATTAAGGCGAACTTTTTTATAAGTTTCTTCCTCTTTTTTACACCCGGAGAATATCAACCCCAAGATAAATGGAAACAGGATGATAAATAAAATGATTTTACGATTCATATATTGATAGTTTTAAACTTTTAGGTAAATTTCCTATATTTAAGGAGAGTATCTGTTAGCTACTTTTACTTTTTTAGTTAGAATTTTCTAATAATAATAATTAGGTATAAATTTCTGATATGAATCTTAATTTATAATAATGATATGTCAATATGTTATTGAATTAAAGATTTTGATATCATTTATAATTACAATATCTCAATAACTTTTGGGTTAAGGGATTTCCAACACTCCGGCGCCCTGAATTTTGCTGTACTTCAGGTGCTGGAGTGCTTGGTTTGCATCTTTTAGAGGAAATACCTCGACCTCAGTTTTAATTGGAATTTTTGCTGCAATTTTCAAAAGTTCTTCAGCATCCTGCCTTGTACTGTTTGCAACGCTTCTTATAGTTCTTTCATTATAGACCAGATTATAATCCATCTCAGGGATTGGAGACATATGTATTCCTGCAAGCGCAATAGTTCCGCCTTTCTGCAAATACCATAGAGCCTCAGTTACCAGTTCTCCTGCTGGAGCAAATATTATAGCGCTGTCAAAAAATGAAGGAGGTTTATCCTTTGCAGTTCCGACCCATGATGCCCCTAATTTTTCTGCAAGCCTCTGGTGTTCCCTGTTTCTTGTAAAAACATAAACTTCAATTCCATCAAAAACAGCCATCTGGATTACAATATGCGCTGAAGCGCCAAACCCATAAAGGGCAAGTCGCTCACCCTCTTTAATTTCGCTTAATCTAAATGCTCTATACCCTATTACTCCTGCACAGAGCAAAGGAGCTGCCTGAAGGTCAGAAAATCCCTGAGGGATATGGTAAGCAAACCTTTCATTCATGCTAATATACTGGGCAAAGCCTCCATTCACATTGTAGCCGGTAAAGCTGATATTGTCGCAGAGGTTTTCCTTTCCTTTTTTGCAAAAACTGCATTTTCCACATACAGAGTTTAACCACGGAATACCAACCCTGTCACCTTTTTTAAATCTTGAAATCCTTTCACCCATCCCTTCAACAACGCCAACTATCTGATGCCCTGGAATCAATGGAAGCTTTCTTGAGGGGAGTTCCCCCTCTATTATATGCAGGTCAGTATGGCATATCCCGCAGGCTTTAATATTAATAAGAACCTCATTCTCATTTGGCACAGGAACAGAAACTTCTGCTTCTACCAATGGGTTTTGCTCAATTGGACTGCAAGACTTTAAAACCATTGCTTTCATGTCAGTTGCTTCAAGGGGTTAATGTGGTTTGAATACTTAAATTTTTTTACCCTATGATTTTTTAATAATATTTACAAGGCAATCCAGTGTCAAGACCTAATGATTTTTGAAAGGAATCCTTTTAAAAATATCTGTTTCCTCGCCCGTCATTGCGAAGGGCTTTAGCCCTGAAGCAATCTGACCCAAAGGGTCATTTCACTAGAGCCGATTTATCGGCTCGTGGTAATCTCGTCTGGATTGCTTCGCTTCGCTCGCAATGACATTACTCCGCAATCCCGGTCAAAAAGGCACTTTTTCGGCAAACTGATAGAAATCTGTGTAATCCAAAGCTCCTAAATACCAATTGACAAACATTGAAAATCTCTGTAAATTAATAGTGGTTCAAGGAGGCAATCTAAGTAAAATAGTGGATTTTGAAAAGAAGATAAATTTTGGAGAAAGCACCAATCTAAAAGTTCTTTACGGAATTCTTGATGAGCATCTCAGATTTCTGGAAGATACCTATAAGATAAAAATATTTGCAAGAGGCAGGACTGTTTTACTAAGAGGAAAAGAGGAACCTGTCAATGGAGCATACAATACATTGAAAAAACTGCATAACCTTTCAGAAAAAGGTTTAGAAATCAACAAATCCAACATCAGGCACATTGCACACACCGCCACTGATAGCATTAAAGATGATTTAGACGATGTTTTTCTTGAAAAAATACATTTGGCATTAAGGAAATCTATCTCACCAAAAAGCAGCAACCAGAAAAGATACATAGACGCAATCAAAAATTATGATATAGTAATAGGAATAGGTCCTGCAGGAACAGGGAAAACCTATCTTGCAATGGCAATGGCTATTTCAGCTTTAATGAATAAAAAAGTAAACCGTCTGATTTTAGCAAGACCTGCAGTAGAGGCAGGAGAACGGCTCGGATTCCTGCCAGGGGATATGTATGAAAAAGTACACCCCTATCTGCGTCCTCTTTATGATGCCTTATATGAAATGATTGATAAAGAAAAAATAGAAAATCTGGTTGAGAGGGGTTCAATTGAGATTGCACCTCTGGCTTTTATGAGAGGCAGAACATTGAACGATTCATTTGTAATTCTTGATGAAGCTCAGAATACTACTTCTGAGCAGATGAAAATGTTTTTAACCAGGTTAGGGTCTAATTCAAAAGCAGTAATTACCGGAGATATTACACAAATTGATTTGCCAGAAGGAAAATCTTCTGGTTTGATTGAAACACAGAAAATCCTTTCTGATATAGAGGATATTAAATTCGTCTACTTTGATGAAAAAGACGTGGTACGGCACGATTTGATAAAAAAAATAATCAAGGCTTATGAAAACAACAAGAATGGAAAAGGACTTTAGGGTTTGATGGGCTGTTAAGAATAGGATTTTGAATTACCCAAATGAAAATTACCATCCAGAATATTTCCAAGACTGATCTTAAAATAGATACAAATAAACTAAAAAAACATTTAAATGATATTCTTGCCGAGCTTGGAGAAAAAAAGGCAAGCCTCAATATTGTTCTTGTAAATAATGAATATATCAAAGAATTAAATCTAAGATACCGCAAGATAAACCGTGCTACTGATATTTTGGCATTTACTGCAGACCAGGAAAAAGAGCTAAAGGAAGGCAATGAAAAAGAAATGGGAGATATAGCAATCTCTTTGGAAATGGCTAAACTTCAGTCAAAAATCTTTAAGAATTCACTTGAAAAAGAAGTAACGCTTCTGCTGACCCATGGGGTTCTTCACCTTTTAGGTTATGACCATCATAACAAGAAAGATGAAGAAAAAATGAACTCCCTCCAGAAAGAGCTTATGGAGAAATATTATAAACATAAAAATTAAAATTCTAAATCCAAATTAGAATTTAGAATTTTCAGAAAAAAGGAGACTGGTATTGGAGAACATATGGGCGCCGTGGAGAATGGATTATATCCTGAACAATAAAGAAAATGGATGCATTTTCTGCAACAAATCAAAAGAAAATAAAGATGAAAACAATCTGATTCTTCTGAGGAAAAACCTCTGTTTTGCAATCATGAATCTCTATCCATATAACAACGGTCATATTATGATTGCCCCATACAGACACTTTGGTAATGTTACTGAAGCAAATAAGGAAGAAAGCCTGGAGATATTTGAAACAATGCAAGTCTGCTTAAAGATTCTTGAAAAAACCTTTAAGCCTGATGGATTCAATGTCGGAATAAACCTTGGCAAAGTTGCAGGAGCCGGAATCAAAGACCATGTCCATCTCCATATAGTACCAAGATGGGAAGGCGACACTAACTTTATGCCTGTTCTTGCTGATGTAAGAGTCATTCCTGAACATATAAGCAAGACATATAAGACACTCAAAAAGATGTTTGAGGGATTAGAGAGCTTATAGCTTACAGCTAAAAAACTTTCCAATCTCGCTAATCTCTTTTATCACAAAATCAACAAAAGGCTTTTTCTCATATCCGTTGTTGCTGACAAAAACCGTTTTCATGCCAAGTTCTTTTGCCGGCTGTAAGTTTATTTCAATATCATCAGAATAAAGACACCTTTCCCCTTTTACCCCAAGCGTATTTAGAAGTTTTTCATATGTTACGGGGTGAGGTTTTGCCAGATAATCCATAGCAACAATATCAAATATACGAACAAAATTATCCGTGATTTCCAGTGTATTAAGAACATTTTCAGCATGAGCCTTAGAGGCATTTGTAAAAATAACTTTTTCTATGGAAATGCCTTTCAATACCTTATCAAGTTTTGTATCCTTTGAAAGAAGCTCTTTCATATTGATATTGTGTACATATTCAAGATAGTCTTCAGGAGCAATTTTATAGTTAATCATAAGTCCTCTGAGTGTTGTGCCGTATTCTTTATAATATCTAAGCCTCAGCGGATTAACCTCTTCTCTTGAAAACCCCATTTTTTCCTCAAGATAGCGATTTATCTTCTGGTCAACTTTCTTGAACACACCTGCTGATTCAGGATAAATAGTGTTATCAAGATCAATTATTAAGTATTTCAGATTCTGCATTTTAATTTACCTCTTTTACTTTTATGAAAAATCCCCCCTTACCCCCCTTTATCAAAGGGGGGCTGGAGGGATTTAATTTTTCATCCTTGACCCTTGACCCTAAGACCTTTTTACTATATCTTCTGCGCAATAATGCTTGCAACAGCAGTCTCGTTATTCAAAACACATTCCCTGTAAAAAATAATTCTCAAATCAAGAAAATACCTGAAAAGCTCATTTGGCTGCAATACATGGTCAGGGTTTTTGGGGTGGGGCTGGTATTTCAGGTTGTCTGTTGTAAAGGTCTGGCAGATTACCATCCCTCCTTTTTTTAATCCTTCCTTAATCTCCGGAAACAAGTCTCTCTGCAAATAATAAAAGCAGGAGATTAAATCATATTTCTCTTTTTCTATTCTATGCTCGTGTTTTTCAAGGTCAGCCCTTATAGCATTGATAGTAACATTGTTTTTTTGGGCAAGGGCTAATGCCTTTTTTATCCCCTCCTCTGAAAATTCAACACCGTCTACCTCATAACCCTTCTTTGTTAAATAAACTGCATTCCTCCCCTCGCCCATTGCAATATCAAGTGCTTTTCCTTTTGTAAGCCTTCCAATATGCTCAACAAGAAATTCCGCAGGCTCAATTCCTAACGCATATTCATCTTCACTATATTTTTCATTCCATGACTGCTTCTTCAATGTTAATGCCTTATATATTAGTCTCTGAAAAAACTACTCTTAGTCGTTGCGGGAAAAGTAGCAACGCGGCAAGCTCATAGCTCGCAATGATAACATAAAAAAGTTGTGATCCTCGAAGTAGTAGATGGAATAAACTACTGCTTGATTAAAAACAATAAAGGAGATGTACAAATGAAGTATATAGGAATTGACTTTCATAAGCAATATTTTACTACACTCACAATTTTTTGTCTTGACAAAAAAGAAAATTAATAATTTATAAAAAGCAATATGAAAAAGATTTATTTTTTAGTGATAATAATTTTTCTAGTTCTATATCTATTTGCATATTGTGTGGACTTTTTTCTGTGCGATGAATGTGGAAGCCCATATGGAATTGATATTAACTCCCATATCTGTTCTTTCTGTTTGAATTTAAGTTTTATCCCTTTATCTAATGGAATTGTCTTGTATTTGTTTATTTCATTAATTACGATTTACTACTGCATCTTCATCCCTTCAATTTCAATCAATCTACTTTACAGACCTCCAAAATTCTAAATTTCTATTCTATTTTTTAATTTCAAATAATTTCTTTTAATTTTTCGTAGCGAAAGGAATAGGTGTGAAAAATTTTTTAATCATTACCTTTGTTGTTTTAATTTCTCTTTTTAATTTCCTTCTTCATGCATTTGAAGAAAGCCATTTTTATCCCATTGAAGAAGTGATTGAAATAGCCATTAAAGAAAATCCTCAGCTAAAAGCCTTTAAAGCAGGAGTAGACGCAAGTCAGGGCGATTTAATTCAAGCCTCTCTATATCCAAATCCTGAAATAGAGGGAGAGGGTTTGCGAGGAAGGGCACTTGGAGGAGAAAGTAAGAGAGGAAAGGAGTACAACTTCACCTTAAGCCAGCCCTTTGAATGGCCTTTAAAAAGGTTTTATAGAAAAAAAGTTGCAGGAAAAGATGTAGATATAGCAACCCTTGAACTGGAAGAGTTCAAATTAGATTTGACCTCTCAAGTTAAAACATCTTTCTATGAAATTTTAAAACTTGAAAAAGAGCTTACTTTAACAAAAGAAAACCTTTCAGATTCAGAGAAAATTTTGACTTCTGTAAAGGTAAGGGTTGAGTCAGGTGAGGCACCAGAGTTTGAATTGATAAAAGCCCAAGTTGAAGTTCTGCGTGCTGAGAAAGAGTTAAAGAAAGCAGAGAATAAAATTATTATTGCAAAATCAAATTTAAATAGCCTCTTAGGAAAATTTCTTCCAGAAGGCTTTGATGTTTCAGGTGAACTAAAAGCACCTTATGAAATATATGAAATTAATCCACTTCTGAACATTGCATATAAAAAACAACCTTTGTTACTCCAGAAGGAGAGTGGCTTACAGAAACAGCAATATAATATTTCTTTTCAAAAGAATAACCGTTTTCCTGACATTTCCCTAAAAACTATTTTTGCAAGAGAAATAGATAAAAGGTCTTTTGGTTTTGGCTTCTCACTACCACTTCCTCTCTGGAATAGAAATCAGGGAGCAATAGCAAGAGCTTCTGCAGAGGAAAGAAAAGCACAAGAGGAATTAAATCAAATTAAAATTGAGCTTTCAAGGCTTATCACAGAAGAACTTAAAAACTATCAAATATCCTCTGAACAGATAGAAATCTTTGAAAAAGGGCTTCTCAAACAAGCGGAAGAGGCTTTGAGAATTGCAAAATTAAGATATGTGGAAGGGGAATCCGGTTTGATTGATTTCTTAGATGCCCAACGAGTTTACAGGCAGGTATCTTTTGAATATTACCAGACCCTCTTCGAGGGAAATTCAAGCAAAGCACGTTTGGAAAGACTTGCTGGAGGAGAGTTGAGATGAAAAAAAATCTGATTAATTTACTTTTAATGATTTTAATTTTACAAATTGGTGTTTTTACTTTCAACGCATGTTCTCCAAAAAAAGAGAACAAAGAAAATGTAACCAAGCAAGATACCAATCTAAATATAGTTCATTTTGATCCTTCCTCTATAAAAATAGCAGGGATAAAAGTTGAAGAGGTAACATTAAAAAAACTAAGCCTTTCTCATAATTTTCCTGGCAAAATAATGCCTGATGAAAACAGAGTTGCCCGTATAGGAAGCAGAATACCTGGAAGGGTTATTGAGATAAAAGTAAATCTTGGTGACGAGGTTAAAAAAGGTGAAGCCCTTGCCACAATAGACAGTCCTGAACTTGGAGAAGCAGAGTCAAATTTTCTAAAACTTGAAGCGAATTTGAGGGTAGCTGAAAAGGGGTATGAGCGTGCAAAAAGGCTTTTTGACGGTAAAGCAATCGGACTTGGTGAGTTTCAACGGAGAGAGGCAGAGTATTTAAATGTCAAAGCAGAGTTTCAAGCCTCTAAAGAGAAATTATACCTTTTTGGAATAAGTGATAAAGATATAGAAAGATTGACCTCAACCCACATAATCAATCCTCAAATGTCAATAAGATCTCCGTTTTCTGGAACAGTGGTTGAAAGGAACTTGACTTTAGGAGAAGTAATTGAGTCTTCAAGTCAGCTTTTTACTATTATAGATTTATCAAGATTATGGGTTATAGCTGATGTTCCTGAGAAGGATATATCATCAGTTGAAAAGGGGTTGGAAGCAAATATTAAAGTCTCAACTTATCCTAAAGAAGAGTTTAAAGGAAAAGTCACTTATATTAGTGATATTGTAGATGCTTCAACCCGTATGGCAAAAGTAAGGATTGAGATTGATAATCCCCCTGAATCCCCCCACACCCCCCTTTGGAAAAGGGGGGCTGAGGGGGATTTTAAAGGGGGGAATGGGGGGATTCTGAAACCCGAAATGTTTGCTGATGTACAGATTATAACTAAATCGTCCCCAGAGTTGTTGGTTGTGTCTGAAAAAGCAATTCAGATGGAGGATGGAAAGAAAATTATCTTTATTGCAAAGAGCAACAATACCTTTGAAAAAAGAGAAATAGAAGTAGGAGAAGAAATAAATGGTTTTTATCAAGTTCTAAAAGGGCTTAAAGCCGGAGATAGTGTGGTCACTGATGGAGCTTTTTATCTAAAATCAGAACTTCTCAAAGCGGAATTGGAGGAAGAATAAGATGATTGAAAAGTTAATCATTTTTGCCCTTGAGCAAAGGCTTCTTATAATAATCGGAGTCATCTTGTTAGCCGTTTTTGGAATATATTCTTTCCAAAGGCTTCCCATTGATGCCTTCCCAGATGTGACAAATATCCAGGTTGTGGTCATAGCAGAATCTCCTGGTCGTTCTCCCATTGAAGTTGAAAAATTTGTAACATTCCCTATAGAAGTTCAAATGAGCGGACTTCCAAGACTTGTCGAACTTCGCTCCCTATCAAAATTCGGGCTCTCTCTCGTAACAATTGTTTTTGAAGATGATGTAGATATTTATTTTGCAAGGCAGTTGGTTCTTGAGAGATTAATTGAAGCTAAGGAGAAGTTACCTGAAGGTATAGAGGCAAGCTTAGGTCCAATATCGACAGCTCTTGGAGAAATTTATCAGTATACCTTTGAAAAGGAAGGCAATCCCAACTTCACAGAAAAAGATCTTATGGGATTAAGAACTCTTCAAGATTGGGTTATAAGACCCATCTTAAAAACCATCCCAGAAGTTGTAGAGGTCAATGCTTTTGGAGGATTTGTTAAGCAGTATCAGGTGCTTGTCCATCCAGACAAACTGAGAAAATATGACTTGAGCTTGAGGGAAATTTTTGAGTCCGTCCTTCAAAATAATACAAATGCAGCAGGCAATATTCTCGAGCACTCATCAGAGCGATATATAGTTCAAGGTTTTGGCCTTATCAAATCTATTCAGGATATTGAAAATATCATTGTCAGGGAAGAAGCAGGAACACCTATTTTTGTTAAGGATGTAGCTGAAGTAAAGATTGGTCCAGAGACGAGGCAGGGTGCTACTGTGAAGGATGGTAAGGGAGAGGTTGTTGCTGGGATTGTCATGATGATAAAGGGAGGAAGCGGCAGGGATGTAGTAGCGAAGGTTAAGGAAAAGGTAAAGGAAATAAATGAGAGCAGTATTCTTCCGAGAGGGATAAAGATTAAGCCTTATTATGACAGGACTGAGCTTGTTGAAAAATGTATTGGAACCGTAACAAGGGCCATTGAGGAGGGTGGTATTCTCATTATCATAGTTCTATATCTCTTCTTGAGAGACATAAGAGGTGCCTTTGTTGTGGCCTTAAGTTTGCCCCTTGCAACTCTTGCAACCTTTATCGTAATGGAGAGGCTCGGTCTTTCTGCAAACCTTATGTCTTTAGGAGGCCTTGCCATATCCTTAGGCATGATTGCGGATGCAGCCATCATCCAGGTGGAAAATGTCCACAGGCATTTGTCAGAAACCGGGGCATCAAAACATAAGTTGCATACAGTTTTAAATGCTGTGATTGAAGTGAGGAAACCCAGTTTTTTTGGGGAACTTATAATAGCCTTAACCTTTATCCCCATCATGACACTTCAGGGAATGGAGGGAAAGATATTTTCACCCTTAGCCTTTACAGTAGTCATAGCTATTCTCTCATCCCTCATCCTTTCTATCTTTGTAATACCGGTTCTCTGTTTTTTATTCTTAAAACCGGGGAAGGAGAAGGAAAGTTTTATTATCCATTGGGTAAAGAAACCTTATACTATTCTCCTCCGTTGGGTTATGAAACATCCCAAGGTGGTTATAACCGCTGCTTTGATTCTTCTGATAGGAAGCATTGCTCTATTCCCTTTTCTTGGCACTGAATTCATACCAAGCCTTGATGAAGGAACTATCATGCCACAGATTATAAGGCTTCCAAGTATTTCTCTTACAGAATCTGTGGAGATAGAAAAAAAGGTGCAGAAAGCGCTTCTCAATATTCCCGAAGTTGAAGGAGTTGTATCAAGGATAGGAACGCCTGAGATTGCCACAGACCCCATGGGGCCGAATTTGAGCGACCCCTTTGTAAGGCTTAAACCAAGGGAGAAGTGGAAAACAGCAAGGACTAAGAATGAACTCATAGAAAAGATTAGAGAAGAACTTGAGAAGATTCCGGGTATAGGTCTTAATATCACTCAGCCCATAGCAATGAGAGTTGATGAGCTTATATCCGGAGTAAAGTCCCAGATTGCCATAAAACTCTTTGGAGATGATATGGAAGTTTTAAAAGAAAAAGCTGAGGAGATAGCAAGAGTGATGGCTAAAGTTGATGGAGTTAGGGACTTGAGAGTTGAACAGGTGGCTGGCCAGCCTTACCTGACAATAGATATAGATAGGAGGAAAATTGCAAGATATGGAATCAATGTAGCAAATATTCAAGAAATAATTGAGACTGCTATTGGTGGAAAAGCTGCCACAGAAGTCTTTGAAGGAGATAAAAGGTTTTCAGTGGTGTTAAGGTTTCCTGAAGAGAAAAGAAATAGCATTAAAGCGATTGGTAATATTTTTGTGAACCCCGTTAGAAAGGACGGGGCTTTAGATTCATCCCCATCCCAAGTGATGGGGCGTTCTAACGGGGTGAAGGCTTCTAATGGAGCTAATATTCCTCTTGCCCAGCTTGCCAAAATCTCAATTACTGAAGGTCCTGTCCAAATAAGTAGGGAAAACAGCAAAAGGAGAGTTGTGATTGAATGCAATGTTGAAGGAAGAGACATAGGGAGTTTTGTGCAGGAGGGAAAGGAGAAAATAAGAGAACAGGTAAAACTTCCACCTGAATATTACATTACATGGGGAGGTACTTTTGAAAATCAGCAGAGGGCTATGAAGAGGCTTTTGATTATTGTTCCCCTGACAATTGGTCTTATCTTCTTTCTGCTATTCTCGACTTTTAACTCCATGAGATACGCTCTTTTGATAATCTTAAACCTCCCACTTGCTCTGATAGGCGGTATTCTAAGTCTTTTTATTTCTGGACAATACTTAAGTGTCCCCGCATCAGTTGGCTTCATTGCCCTTTTTGGTGTGGCAGTTCTAAATGGCGTAGTCCTTGTTTCTTACATCAATAAGCTGAGGGAAGAAGGTTTGAATATTGAAGAGGCTATAACTTTAGGGTGTGAGAAACGCTTAAGGCCTGTGCTTATGACAGCTTTTGTAGCCATTATGGGACTTATTCCCATGCTCTTTGCTCAAGGTCCAGGCTCTGAAATTCAGAGACCTTTGGCAACGGTGGTGGTAGGCGGACTGGTATCATCAACACTTTTAACATTGCTTGTTCTGCCAACCATATATAAATGGTTTGCGGAAAAGAAAAAGGAAATCATCCAGCCATTTTAAGCTATCATTAGTAACATTACATTTCTGTACACTAAGAACATTAAAGCGACATAAAATTAACATATTTCTTTCTCTATGAGAATTTACAGTGTATTATTATTGTGGTTTCAAGAGTTTAATGGATTGGAAGAGTTGGCATAATAATTGCATAGATAAAGAATTAAGTTTGCTTTACTTGAATTCTAAAAGAAAGGAATAGCATGAAAAAATATCTGATAAGTTTCTTTGTTTTAGCAATCATTATATTTCTGCACCCTTCTGCCTCCTTTGGCAATGGCTTTATTATTGGCGAGCAGGATGCAGAGGCAATGGGTGGGGCAAGCGCCTTTGCTGCAAGGGCAAGCAACCCATCTGCAATATTCTACAATCCGGCAGGAATCACACAGCTTGATGGAATCAATATGACTTTGGGAACTAATCTGGTAACTGTAAAAACTACATACAATAAATCCGGAGGCGGTGATAAAAGCTCAACAAAAGACAGGTTAGACACTCCAAGTTATTTCTATGTAACAGGAAAAATAAATGACAAGTTTGCAACAGGTTTTGGTTTTTACCAGCCATTTGGCCTTGCATCAGACTGGCAGAGTGGCTGGCCCGGAAGACACATTGTTACTTACGCGATGCTCAAAACCTTTTTCTTTAATCCTGTCATCGCATGGCAACCAACAAAAAATCTATCAATTGGAGTTGGAGGTATTGGAGTATACTCAGACGTAGTATTGAACAGCAGGCTTGTTTATGAAAATCTTGCCGCAGCCAGCATACCCGGCTTTACTCCAGGAACTTTGACCGGAATAGAAGGACATTCAAAACTTAAAGGGGATGGGGGTGGCGCAGGAATAAATGCCGGAGGGTTATACAGCGTTACTGATAATCTAAAAATCGGTCTGTCCTACAGGTCTCCAATAAGAATAAGATATTCAGGAAGGACAGAGTTCAATAAAGCTAACAGTGCAAACAGTCCAACAGTAGCTCTTATAAATGCAACATTATTTAACAGCAGGGCAAGAACAAAGATAACAATGCCTCCGCAGCTTTTAGCAGGCGTATCCTACAATATCTCTAAAAATCTTACTGCTGAGTTTGACATTGACTGGAGAGGCTGGTCGCGGAGTGATACACTTAGAATTCAGTTCAGGAATAAAAGGATGAAAAACGTAAAGATTTCCCAGCAGTGGAAGGATACAGTAACCTACAGGGCAGGACTTGAATACAGGTTAAACAATAATCTGGCACTAAGGGGAGGTTACGCTTATGACCCAAGCACTGTTCCTAACAACCGTCTTGACCCGATGGTACCTGATGCTGACAAACACGCTGTAACCCTTGGACTCGGCTACAAGCTTGGAAAATGGAAGTTTGATATTTCCAATATGGCTATCTTCTTTGAAGAAGCCTCAACCCGGACTGCAAGGGTCGGATTCAATAACATGTTCAGGTTCAATGCAAAATACAACAGCTATGCAAATATAGTTTCAATGAGTGTTGGTTACAAATTTTAAGTTAGTTATATAACGGATATGTTCATTTTTGTACCATTACAATCTCAGTTATTTTCTCAATTGAAATGTTTTAAGAGATCATACTCTATTTTTTCAAGAAGTTAGCAACTTAAATATTTCCAAGATTACTCTGGCATAATTTTTGCATAATATTCTACAACAATCTTTTTAGAAGGAGGTTTTTCAAAATGAAAAAGTCGCGTTTACTAATCTTAATCTTTCTTATCCCAATGTTTCTGGTTTGCAGCAGTGCCTTTGCAGGAGGAAATTTTAAATTCAAACCAAAAAAACCTTTTGCAGGAAAATTTGAAGCAAGCATTGAGTATCAACAAGTGCCTATTATTATAGTTTACATTCTGAAAATGGAAGGAAATAACATTTCAGGAACAGTAGACACAAATTATAATGGCGTAGATCTTCCCACAATAAATGCATCAGGAACTGTTAACGAAAACAAAAAAACTGCTGATATTACCATTTTAGGAGCCACTCAAATTGGTTCGCCAAGTGATTTTGTAAGAATAACACTTATAAGCAATGGGAAAAACAGAATTAAAATGCAGTATTTAGATGCAATCGGCGGTACACCATCTGGAGATGTTATTAAGTACAAAAGATTAAAGAAGTAAATAAATTTTCAATTTCCAATTATCTCTCTTTCTTCATTCTCTTGAATTGATTGATTGACGGCACTGGTGTAGGGTCAACTTTTCTGAGAATTGCAAAATAATAGCTTGTCCAGTCACCAAGACAGATAAGAGAAAGCATCTGAGCCAGTTTTGATTTCCCCTCTCCGCATAATTCTATAATGCTTCCAACCTTTGGTTTTATAATTTCCAGAGCTACATCAATACATTTCTTAAGCTCAGGATTTTCCATAGAAGAACGCAGACATACAACTATTGTACTCTTTTTTGACTCAGGGTCATCTGCAAGCCCTATAATTTCATTATGCCCAAGTTCGGGAAAGAAGTTATAATAGACCGAAAGTTTTGAATTCTCATTAAATTGAGTCTTTAAACGGAATACTGCGGGCTTTGTTATTTGTTCAGAACCAAAAATCATTATATTCTTACCTTCAACCCTCTTTGCAATCTCCTTTGCCCTGTTTCCAGAAACCAGAGATGAAAGGGTATATTTTTCTTGAAGCTTTTTTAAGATTTTCTCAGCTTCAAGGATATCCTTGTAAGGTAATGCTTTTGGAAAAAGTTTAAGGATTATGTTAAAAAGCGGATTGAGAAGGTGCCCGAGGGCTGTCCTTGGCATAAGGCTGTCCCTGACTTTCATAAAAGGGCATTTATTTTTTCTTGCCTTTTCTTCTAATTCCCCGCCATTTGAGATAGCAATGATTTTTGATTTTCTCCTGCGGGCTTCATCATAAAGCGAAAGAGTTTCTTCTGTGTTTCCTGAATAACTGATTGCTATAACCAAAGAGTCTGGCCCTATATGTTTTGGAAGGGTGTAGTCTTTTACTACTTCAACCGGCACATCTGCTTTTTCAAGAAAAAGGGACTGAATTATATCTCCACAGATTCCTGAACCACCCATTCCGCCAATCATTATATTTTTAACAGATGAGTATTCTTTAGGAAGTGAGAGAGCTACTTTTTCAGAAAGAGTTGTTGGAAAATTATCCAGTTCCCTGTACATGTTACTTTTGTCAATAGAGCTTATGAAACTATTATTATTCAAAACTTCACTCATAAACTTCTCCTTGATTTAAGACTTTTAATGGCTGTAAGCTATAAGCATTGAGCTGTAAGTAGTAAGTTTTTTAAAATGTAGAAACAGGTCTTTAGACCTGTTGACAACAGACCTTAAGGTCTGTTTCTACAAATCCTTTTTTGCTTTAATCTTTTAAAACATATTTGATATATGCAAGCTAAAAGATAGTCAAGAGTCAAGAATAAAAATAATTAAACTAATTTTTGAAGTAACCTTATGAAAACTTATGGTGCAATAGATATAGGAACAAACTCAGTTTTATTATTAATAGGAAGAATTGATAAAAATAAACACATTGAACCCATCCACGAAGATTTAAAAGTTACAAGAATCGGCAAAGGGGTTTATGATACAAAACTGATAAAAAACGAAGCGATGACAAAAACCCTCAGCGTTCTGAAGGACTATATTGATAAGTGCAAAAAATCAGGAGCAGAAAATATCAAGGTAGTGGGAACAAGCGCTTTAAGAATGGCAGAAAACTCATCAGCCTTCTTAAATCTTGTAAAAAATGAAACAGATATAATAGTTGAAGTAATATCAGGGAAAAAAGAAGCTGAGCTTTCTTTTCTTGGAGCAGTTTCAGGAATAGAAGATAAAGGTATTAATACAACAATCATAGATATTGGAGGAGGAAGCACTGAAATAATTTTTGGAGCAGATGATAAAATTCAATATTCTAAAAGCCTTGAAATCGGCTCAGTGAGACTGACAGAAAAGTTCTTGAAATCAGACCCTGTAGAAGAAAATGAGGTTAGAAATATAAGGGAAGCAATAAAAAATAATCTCAAGCAAATCCCCCCTCGCCCCCCTTTAGCAAAGGGGGGTTGGGGGGATTTGCCTAACAAGGATAATCTTCTAATCGGAGTTGCAGGAACAGTCACCACCCTTGCGCAGATAGACCTGAAAATCCCAGGATATGACAGGTTGAAAATTGAAAATTGGAAATTGAAAAGTGAAAATTTAAAAAGAATTATTTCTGTTTTGAAGAAAAAGGACATGGATGAGAGGAAAAAGATAATAGGTCTTGAACCTGATAGAGCAGATGTTATTATTGCTGGAGCTATTATTCTTGAAGAGATAATAAACTATCTGAAATTCTATGAGCTACATGTGAGCACAAGAGGGCTGCGCTATGGTGTAATGATGGAGATGATATAAAATGTCAAATGCCAAAGCTCAAAGTTCAAATAAAAAAGGGTTCAGAGTGTCAGGGATTCAAAGGTTTAAGTGAAAAAATAATCACTTGAAGCTCTTATTTGATTTTGAATTTTGGATTTTGAAATTTGAACTTATTATTTAAATTTTTTTGCCAACAGGCAATCCCTCTGTTTCATCAATACCCATCATAATATTCATATTCTGAACAGCCTGTCCTGCAGCTCCCTTTACAAGATTATCAATTGCAGAAATTACAATAATTCTATTACTGCGCTCGTCATATTTTATCCCTATATCGCAGAAATTGGTATCAACCACATTCAGTGTTGAAGGGTATTCACCTTTGCCATATACCCTTACAAAATGACATTTCCTGTAGGCTTCATTATAAAGTTCCCTGATTTCATCCTCAGAGCATTTTTTTTCAGGTTTCAAGTAAATTGTGCTTAAAATTCCCTTATCAAGAGGTGCAACATGGGGAACAAATGTCAGATTAACTGAACTTCCGGAAATTACGGAAAGCTCCTGTTCAATCTCAGGGGTATGGCGGTGAGAAGCCACATTGTAAGGAAAAAGATTGCGGTAGTTGTCCATAAAAAGATTCATTCCGGGTTTTGCAAACCTTCCTGCGCCTGAAATTCCAGAATAAGAACTGACAATTATATCCTTCAAGTCAATCCATTCATTTTTAACCAAAGGATTGCAGCCAAGTATTATGCTTGTTGGATAGCACCCGGGATTTGCAACAAGCATTGCCTTTTTGATTTTATTTCCATATATTTCAGGAAGTCCGTAAATTGCAATTTTAACAAGAGCGTGGTCTTTGTGGTCAACCCCATACCATTTCTGATATTCCTTACAATCCTTGAGCCTGAAATCAGCGCCAAGGTCTATGACTTTCACTCCATTTTCAATCAATTTTCTTGAAATCTTTGAGGCATAGTCATGTTGCTTTGAAATAAAAACCACAGAGCAGTTTTCAATAATCTCTTCTTCAGAAAAAGCCTTAAGAGTCAAATCCAGAATTCCTTTTAAGAATTTATGGACTTCCCAGACCTTTTTCCCGGTAAAATGTTCTGATTCAAGATAGGCAAGCTTTGCTTTTGGATGGTTTATTAAAATTTTTAAAATCTCGCCTGATGTCAGGCTCGATGTTCCGATGATTCCAACTTTTATCATTTCTACCATTTCCATATTCAGATTTTGCTATCAGAAAAATATCCAATTGTCAAATAAATTGAAGCTCCTCCAATAAACTGCAGAAAATCTCAAAATGCAAGTAACAGTTTTTATAGATTCGTTTGCCAACCCTGCCAACCCTGCAGCAACCTGTGGGAATTGCACTTACTATACATTTTCAATTTCTTTGCTTGACCTATTTTTTTATTGAGTTAAAAGCCCTTGACAAAAACAATTTTTTATGAATTTAAAGAAGTCAAAGGTTAAATAAATTGAATGTTCAAATCCCCCCAACCCCCCTTTGCTAAAGGGGGGCGAGGGGGGATTTGATTTTTACTTTATAATATTGTGTTGCGTGGGTCTATAGACTAATTATTGGAGTAAGTTTTTAATGTTTGATTTTTCTGAAGAACAGATAGAAAGATACAGCCGTCATATAATCCTGCCTGAAGTTGGCGGAAAGGGACAGAAAAAGCTTCTTGAGTCAAGTGTTCTGATTATCGGGGCAGGAGGGCTTGGCTCTCCGTCAGCATATTATCTTGGAGCTGCAGGAATAGGAAAAATTGGTATAATAGACGGAGATGTTGTTGAGTTGAGCAATCTTCAGAGGCAAATAATCCACAGCACCACTGACTTGGGAAGACCAAAAGTAGAATCTGCAAAAGAAACAATAAACAAACTAAACAGCGATGTTAAGGTAATAACATATAAAGAGAGAATAGATTCCAAAAACATAATGGGAATTATTAAAGACTATGATGTGATTTTAGACGGATGCGATAACTTTCCAACCCGTTATCTTGTGAATGATGCCTGTGTATTTGCAAAAAAGACAAATGTGCACGGCAGTATTTTCAGGTTTGAAGGGCAGGCAACAGTCTTTAAACCCTTTGATGGCCCTTGCTACAGGTGCCTTTACCCTCAACCACCTCCTCCGGGAGCAGTCCCAAGCTGCCAGGAAGCAGGGGTATTAGGAGTACTTCCCGGAATAATTGGAATTATACAGGCAATAGAAGCCATAAAAATCATACTTGGAATCGGAGAGCCTTTAACAGGAAGGCTTTTAATGTATGATGCTTTGGATATGGAATTTAGAGAATTAAAGATAAGAAAAGACCCTGCCTGCCCTATTTGTGGTGAAAACCCATCAATAAAAGAGCTGATTGACTACGAACAGTTCTGTGGGATTAGATAATATGTCTTTGAAAAAGTCTCTAAAGTAGAGTTCCTTTAAGCCCTCAGATAAATTCTAATTGACAAACTTAAAGAGAGATTATATCTGGAAAGCAGAAAAGGAGGGTTATCTTAAAGAGCAATGAACGAATATTCCATTACAGCAACATTGGATATAACCAGAGAAACATGCCCGATGACCTTTGTGAAAACCAAGCTTAAGCTTGAATCCCTTCAGGCAGGCGATATTTTAGAGGTTTTTCTGAAAGATGGAGAGCCGATCAAAAATGTTCCAAGGTCAGTTACAGATGAAGGGCATAAGGTTTTAAAAGTTGAACAAAATGGAGATGTTTTTCGTCTCATAATCCTCAAACAATAAAACACTATGGGCCATTCTCTCTCACCTGAGAGAGTTTTTATAAAAACATAAAAGCCGTTCTGATTATCAGGGCGGCTTTTATGTTTTTTTCATCCTTGACAACTTTTTGATAATAATTATAATCAAAACAAATTTCATTAATTACTTATTAAAAAACCTTACACAGGAGGAAAAAAATGGCTGAATTCGCATGGGAAGGAAACTCAAAAGAAATCTATGATAAACTCATTTCCGGCTCACCAAAACCTTTTCAGGAAATGACCAGAAAAAAAGCGAATGAAACCCTTGTTGCTAAAGTCGGGGATGGCGGGAAAGTAACACCTGAAATTCTTGTTGAAGTTGTAAAGGAAATCACACCAAAGCCCTTTCTTGCTATGGCAATGAAATCAATTGAGCCTCTTATTAAAAAATAGTGATTGTTGAAAAACAATTATTTAAGAGTAAGAATATAAACATAATCCCGTCCTGATTTTTTTGCAGGACGGGATATTTTTTAAGAGGGAGAGCAATGAACAGTTTTCATGGTGTCCATGAAATTGAGCTGGCAAATACAAAAGCATTTTATATAGACGGGTCTGAAAAGATACTGGTAGATACCGGGCTAAAGCCATTGCACAATGATGTCTTGAATTTTCTTTCAAAAAACGGATATAATTTTGGCGAAGGAGGATTTGAATTTTTTAAAAAGGGCTCTCACCATACAATCCTTAACTTTTTGAAAAAAAACAAGTTCAAAGTTGATGTCATCATATGCACTCACTGCCATGGGGACCACACAGGAAACCTTGCCCAACTTAAAGAAGAATTAAATGTTCCTGTTGCTGCACACAGCGCTGACATACCATTCATTGAAGGCAGAGAAAAGGTTTCAAATCCTCAATTTGTTCCTGAAGAGCTTCAAAAACATTTTGATGTTGCGCCCTGTAAAGTGGATATCAGTTTAAAAGATGATGAATTCTTTAATGAAGATTTAAGAATAATTCACATTGAAGGGCATACAAAAGGAAATATATGCTTGCTCTATCGAAACAAGGTACTTATTACAGGTGATACAGTTTTAGGGAAGAATCTTTTAAATCCTAAAATGGCACCTGAGGAATTAAACCTTTCAGCAGAATGGTCTTGCTTTTCCTACAAAAAGGCATGGGATAATCTACCAAAGTTGTTGAACTATAGTTTTGATACAATCCTGCCAAGTCATGGACTCTCTATAAAAAAAGATGGAAAGAGAAGACTTGAACAATTAATAAAGAGGAGACCTGAACAATTAATTGATAGGGTCTATGATACTATTCCTATTCAGGAGAAATGTATAAAGCCTGATAGACAAAGAATTCCTGATGAAGTAAAGAGATTCGTCTGGAAACGTGATGATGGATCATGCGTAAAATGTGGAAGCCGAGAGAGGTTAGAATTTGACCATATGGTACCTGTTTCAAAAGGTGGAAGTAACACTGCAAGAAACATAGAACTTCTGTGTGAGAAGTGTAATCGAAAAAAGAGTGACAACATCATTTAGTATGTAAAAGCAAATCTAATAAAGGCATGCACCTAACTTGCGCCCTTCGGACACTCGCGAGTAATGTCTGTCGTTAGGTGTAGTTATGGATAATAAAAAAAATATTTTTATAAATTCAAAACAAGTTGAATTACAATTGGAAAGAGATAAACTTCAAGATTATATTAATACAAAAGTCTGTGGACAAATAAATCCTTCCATGAGTTTGAAAATCAAGCTTGCTATTGAAAATCTCCATAAGGGGAAAATTGAGACTCTGAAAACTGAAAAACTTCCAGGAGATGCTTCAGACCGCTCTTTTTACAGGTACAGCTACAAAACTGGAGGCGCAAAGAAGTCATTAATTGTAATGGAACTGCAGGAAGGGTTTTCAGGCAAAAATCTTTCCTTTATTGATGTGCAGGAACATCTGAAAAAATCAGGGTTGAGGGTTCCTGAGATATATGGTTTTGACGGAGATGAAAAATTCCTCTTGCTTGAGGACCTGGGTGATGAAACTATGGAAAGGAGGTTATCTTTTCTTGATGGTAAAAGAAAAAAAAACCTCTATGAAAAAGCAGTTGCTCTTCTTGTTCATTTGCAGGTAAAAGCATCCATCCCAAAAAAGCCAAAAAGCATAGCCTTTACCCTGTCATTCGATGTTGAAAAATTTATGTTTGAATTGAATTTTTTCAGAGAGCATTACCTTGAAGGTCTCCTTATGGCAGAAATCAGCAATGATGATTTAATAAATTTAAATAATGAATTTTTAAAACTTTCACAGAAACTTGCGCAAGAGCCACGAGTTTTTGCCCATAGGGATTACCATTCAAGAAACCTGATGGTTGTTGGCAATGAGCTTGCAATGGTAGATTTTCAGGATGCAAGGATGGGACTCTGCCAGTATGACCTTGCGTCACTGCTGAGGGACTCTTATGTGGTTCTTGATGATTCTTTAAGGGATGGACTTATAGAATATTATATTCTCAGGATTGATGAGCATTACAGCACCAACACAGACAGAAAAGAGTTTAGAAAATTATTTGATTTTATGTCTGTCCAGAGAAACATTAAAGCCATAGGAACATTTGCTTTTCAAAAAATGGGAAAAGGAAATGATTTCTATTTGCAGTATATCCCGGATACACTGAGATATGTGAAGGAGAATCTTGAGAAATATGAAGAGCTGAAAGGGCTAAAAGATTTTTTTGTTAAATATATATAAGGATTAAAAATGACAAAATCTGGTTACAAAACCCTCTGGGTCAGAATTGCTGAAGGTCTTAAGCCAGTTAACTTCTGGTCCCTTATCTGTGCAGCATTTCTTATCAATATAATCCTCCCTCTTTTCCATATTATCCAGCCAATCTGGCTTGAGAAGGTTATTAAAATTGACCCTTCATCATACGGAAAGATAAATGCCAACCTCCAGATTATTATGGAGATAGTTAACATTGCATTTGTCGGCTACATAGGAATCCTTTCAGACAGGTTTGGAAGAAAAATTCTGATGGCAACAGGATATATCCTTTTTGGAAGCGTGTTCTTCGTCTATGGATACTCGAATTCAATAGCAGCATCACTTGGAATTGACCCTGTAATAATTGTATATATTCTGCGCGGGGTAAATGCATTGGCTTTTCTTTTTCTCTGGCCTCAGCTCATAACCCTGATTGCTGACTATACCTCTGTTGAAAGCAGGGGGAAAGGGATGGGGGCAGTAAACCTTATTGGAATATTAGGAGCTGTAATCTCCCTTATTTTCCTCTCAAGGCTTCCTCAGCTTGTTGGAATTATGGAATTTTTCTATCTTGGACCGATTCTCGGAGTTCTTGGATTCACTGTTGTTGCTGCAGGCATAGTAGATAGAACTTCAAAAAGCAAGGCTCCTCATCACTCGCTTGAAAAAAAGGAGTGGAAAAGAGTTCTTACTGCCGCAAAGGAAAGCGTTGGTTTGCGGGTATGCTTTGTTTCCGCCTTTTCTGCAAGGGCTGACCAGTCAATTCTCGGGCTCTTTCTTATTACATGGGCTGTTAAGGTAGCGCAGAATTTTGGCAAAACCTCTGCATTTGCAACAGCGCTTGCTTCTGCTGTTATGGGTTTCAATGTGATTCTTGCAGCGCTCTCATCACCGCTTTTTGGTTATCTTACTGACAGATGGAGCAGGAAAAGCGTTCTCTGTCTGTGCCTTGGTCTAAGCGGCATAGCATATTTGGGACTCGGGTTTCTCTCTTCCCCTTTCTCGCCGTTTATTTATCTTTTTATGACTTTTCTTGGATTCGGAATTTCTGGAATGACCATTGCCGCACAAACCCTGACAGCAGACCTGGCACCAAAGGAAATTGTAGGTTCTGTTCTTGGGGGATTCAACACAACAGGAGCAATAGGGATAATGTTTTTTGCCCTCATAGGAGGCTACTTATTTGACAATATAGGATTTACAACGCCATTTCTGCTTAAAGGGGCAGGTGATATTCTTGTTATAATATATATACTTTCAAACTGGTCAAAGATTCCTCATCACAAGGAAATAAAGAAATGAAAACCGGCAGATTTCGTTACAAGATACTTTTTACCCTCTGGCTTCTTTATTTCATAAACTACTGGGACAGGATAAGTGTTTTAACCCTTCTCCCTCTGATAAGAGAGGACTTGCACCTCACCCATGCAGAAATCGGTTTTGCTGCATCAATTTTCTTTCTTGCCTATGCTATTGCTCAGGTCTTTGCAGGTCACATGGCTGACCGTTTTGGCGCAAAAATAATGATGACAATTGCCATATCTGCTTTTACGGTTGTAACCTTTGTTACAGGGCTTATTCAGAACCTTAAACAATTCCTTCTTATCAGAGTTGCCCTTGGGCTGGGAGAAGGTCAGCACTGGACTCCAAGCTTAAAAATATGCGCTGATTGGTTTCCTACAAAAGAAAAAGGACGGGCTACAGGGATATACAGCACTTCATTCACCATGGGCCCTGCTGTTGCTCCAATTGTCGCCACTCTGATTGCAGCATCATTTGGATGGAGAAATGTTTTTTTCTTTCTGGCAATTCCCGGACTAATCGGAATAATATTTCTCTATTATTTTATTATAAACACTCCAAAACAGGCATATGAACTTGGCAGACTGGAAAAAAATGAATTTGACTATATCAGCTCAGGACTTCTTCCGGCGCTTGCAGGAGAGAAAAAAAATGTTTATGGGGCAATTCTGAAGGATTCTGTTTTCTGGCTTTACTCTATTGCCTTTTTTTTTAACCTTGCGGTTTTCTGGGGAAACACTACTTGGATTTCATCTTTTCTCTATGAACAGCACAAAATTAAAATCGCGGAGATGGGAGTAATAGCTGCCATACCTTTTATAGTAGGAGGAGCCTCACAGATTCTTGGCGGCTATCTTATGGACAAGGTTTTTCATGGAAAAATAAAGCCGATTCTCCTTATCTCATTTTTAGGCTGCATACCGTGCCTTTATGCCATAGGAAAAATTCAGACAGGAAATATATCAATGCTGATTTTACTCTTTGTCCTTCTTGGCTTCTTCGCAAATCTTAACTGGGGCCCCTTTATTGCATTCATTCAGTTAAGATATCCGAGAGAAATAGTAGGAACTGCTGCAGGAATCAGTAATTTCATAGGCCAGTGCGGCGCGTTTCTTTCACCGGTAATTGCAGGCTTTCTAATAACAAAAACTAATGGTAATATTTTTTATGGCAATGCCTTTATCTTCTTCTCCCTGTGCGCACTAATGGCAGCAGTGCTCTCGTTATTCTTAAAAGAAGAGTTATTCAGAATAGAGAACTAATAAATGGTTATATAAATGAACTAACTCGCAGCAGAGCAGGCTGTCCGAGAATTCCTTTTTTGTCATTGCCTGCCTACCGCAGGCAGGTGGCAATTTCTTTAATAACAATGACATTTTTGAGATTGCCACGTCGTTAACGCTTCTCGCAATGACCATGAGGCGGGTTTTTCAGAAGCCTCATAGAAATCCCTTGACAGAGCTGTTTCTTGCAAAGATATTAAGAATAAAAGACCCATTTTTATGGAACCTTACACAAAACTTCAAAACGGCTCTAAGATTGCAGTAATCGGAGGGGGACCCGCAGGAAGCTTTTTTGCTCATTTCATTTTAAAATTTGCAAGAGAAACCGGAATTGCCTTGAAGGTTGACATCTATGACCGCAAGACTTTTGCAACCCACCTTCCAAAGGACTGCAATATGTGTGCCGGAGTCATTGGAAGCAACCTTTACAGAAGGCTTGAAAATGAAGGGATGCCTCTTGGGACAAAAGTCATAAGGCACGAGGTAAAAGGTTATGCATTCCACTCTAACAAAAGGGTTGTTGCAATACCTCAGGACCCTTTTTCTCCAATCTATACTGTTTTCAGGGGAATCACTCCAAAACCCTGTGTTGATGAGTATGTAAGCTTTGATAAATATCTGCTTGATAACGCAATAAAATCAGGAGCCAACCATGTTCCTGAGCTTGTAGAAAATATTATTCTTTCTGATAGAGATAGTGAAAAGCCATTAATTAAATTAAGAGAAGGGACAAAGACAGAAGAGGTTGACCTTGTTGTCGGGGCTTTTGGTGTGAACAGCAGGCTTTCAAAGAAATGGGATTTCGGATATTTCCCTCCTGAAACATGGCATGCATGTCAGGCAGAGATAGAAGTGGAGCCCGGATTTATAAAAGACAGGCACAGGGATATGATACACATATTTACCCTTGGCGAGAAGAATGTTAAGTTTGTAGCCTTCACGCCTAAAGGAAGGTTTGTTACAATAAGCGCTATTGGCGAGCATGTGAAGATAAAAGCCCTTGAAGAGGTCTTGGATTACAAGGAGGTTCGCGCCTATCTGCCAGAGGGCTGGAGAATAAGTTGCCACTGCCATCCAAAGATTCCTGTTACTGCTGCAAAGGTTCCTTTTTATAAACGGCTTGTAATGGTTGGTGATGCCTGTGACAGCAGGTATTTAAAGAATGGAATTGAGTCTGCGATTTATACTTCTCTTTTTGCTGCTGAAAGTGCAATCAGGCATGGTGTTTCAAAAGAAGCATTTAAGAAATATTATTATCCAAGATGCAGAAAAATGTTTTCTTTTGATAACCGGTTTGGGAAATTTCTCTTTAAAGTAAATGAGTTTGCAGCATCACACCCATTTTTCTCTGAGCTTCAGTTCTCAATAGCAAATTTTGAGCAGGAAAAGCTTGCCCCAAAGGTCAGGTTTTTCAGCAAAACCCTGTGGTATCTCTTTACAGGAGAAATGCCTTACAAGAAAATCTTCTGGAAGGGGTTAGACCCGAGGCTTCAGCTTACACTTGTCTGGCAGCTTTTAAAGACGCTTTTAAAAAAAATCAGTGAAATTTCAAGGAAACTTTCCGGAGAAAAACCTAAGGAAATCGACTTTGACAAAGCTTCTGAATATGATTTTGACGGAAGGGGTTTTGCAACTCAGCCCAAGTCAGTAAAAACAGGAAGAGAGAAACCTCCATTTATTGAAAACGGAACAACAATTGCAATAATCGGCGGAGGACCAAGCGGCGCAAGCTGTGCAATAAAACTGCTTCTTGAAGCACAGAAAGAGAACAAGAATATAAGGGTTGTTATATTTGAAGGAAAGGATTTCAATTTTCATTATAATCAGTGCATGGGGATTCTTTCTCCTAAGGTTGAAGAGTGTCTCGTAAAAGAGTTAGGCATAAGCCTTCCTGAAGAGCTTATAAAACGGACTATAAAGGGATATGTCCTTCGCTCCGGCAGAAAAGAAATTTTTCTTGACCAGAAAAACAGGGATAAGAGGTATTACACTGTCCGCAGGGTTGAGTTTGACCGGTTTCTTCTTGATAAGGCAAGGGAGACTGGCGTAGAGGTTGTTAACAGCAGGGTAAGCGGAGTTGAATTTGTAAGGACTGCAAACAATGATGAAGTGAGGATTTACTGCGAGAGCCAGTATTTCAGGGCAGATGCTGTGGTTGGTGCGTTTGGGCTTGATGAGGCAATGCTGAATCAGTTTGAACATGCAACTGCTAACTTTTATCCATACAAAAGGCCTAAAGGTTATCTTAAGACTTTTATCACGAAAATTCATACAGACCCGGAATTTATCAATAAAAAATTTAATGACTCAATCTTTGCCTTTCTTCTTTCATCTCTTCCAACAGTGGAATTTGGTGCTATTGGTCCAAAGGGTGACCACATAATAATTAACATAGCAGGAAAGAATGTGACATCCCTTGACATGGACTTTTTTTTAAACCAGCCGCAGGTAAAATCGCTGCTTCCGGAATATGACAAGAGCCAGTTAAATTACTATGCGGGAAGATTCCCGACTTCTGCCGCAAAAAACACATATGGCCACCGCTATGTTATTGTTGGGGATGCAACAGGATGGATGAAGCCGTTTAAGAGCCAGGGAATTAATGTTGCAATGATTACAGGAATAAGGGCTGCCCTGGTAATGCACAGATACGGATTCTCAAGAAAGGCTTTTTCAGAATATGCCTATAAGTGCATGGATTTGACTGAAGATTATTATCACGGAATTTTAATGAGAAGGCTCTGCAATATATCAACAAATTACCATATAATTGATGGAATTATCCACATATCCCAGAGAAACGAAAAGCTGTATAAGCTGATATATGACTTTGTTTCAGGAGAGAAATCCTATAAGGAAATAGTGGCAGAATTGCTTGAATTCAGCATATACAGAGATTTGGCATCAGAGCTGTTGAAATCCTTTTTTTCTAAATCCAGATAGTTGTTGTGTATGTTTAATATGATTACAGAGATTAGGATTATTGTAAGTTTCATAAGTTTTAGGGCCATACAAAGGAATATTGGAATTAATCCCCCCATCCCCCTTTTTTTTACTTGCCTACCGGCAGGCAGGGAAAAGGGGGGTAAGGGGGGAATTTGAAAAAAATTATAAGAGAAATCAGATTTATTCAGGGATTGAAACTCCGGGATACTGAGCCAGTTTGTCAAAGACAATTTTTTTTATTTCTTCCAGTGCCTTCTGGGAATCAGCTTCAAACCTCAGGACAAGAACAGGCTGTGTGTTTGAAGCCCTTACAAGGCCCCAGCCGTTTTCAAAGGTTATTCTTACACCATCAATGTCAATGGTCTTATATTTTTCCTTGAAATATTTTTTTACATCTTCAACAACACTGAACTTTGTTTCATCAGGGCAGTTAACACGGATTTCAGGGGTATTATACATCTTTGGAAGGTCTTTAAGTATTTCAGAAAGCCTTAAATCTGTATTTGAGAGGATTTCAAGAAGCCTGCATGAGGCATAGATTGCATCATCATACCCAAAGTAGCCATCTGCAAAGAACATATGTCCGCTCATCTCACCTCCAAGAGGAGATTTTTCTTCCTTCATCTTGCTCTTTAAAAGAGAATGCCCTGCCTTCCACATTATTGGTATTCCTCCGTGTTTTAATATGTCATCATTGAGCACCTGTGAGCATTTTACTTCAAAGATAATAGGGGCTTTTCCTTTTTTCAGGACTTCCCTTGAAAATATGACAAGAAGCTGGTCGCCCCATATTATTTCTCCCCTGTCGTCAATCACACCGATTCTATCAGCGTCACCGTCATACCCAATACCAACATCTGCTTTTTCTTTTTTTACTGTTGCAATGAGCGATTCCAGGTATTTTGGAACTGTAGGGTCAGGATGGTGATTCGGGAATCTTCCATCAGGTTCACAGAAAAGCTCTGTTACATCACAGCCTATTCCTTTTATCAGTTTTGGAGCTATTAAAGATGCTGTTCCGTTTCCTGCATCCAAAACTACCCTGAGCTTTCTTCTTAGCTTTATTTTATTTTTTATAAGCTCTATGTAGTCTTCAGTTATATTTCTTGAAGTGATATTTCCATTTCCTTTGCTGAATTTCCCTTCTTCGATGATTTTTCTGACTCTCTGAATCTCTTCACCATAAAGAGATGTTTTGTTATCGCATAGCTTCAGTCCATTAAACTCAGGAGGGTTATGGCTGCCTGTTATCATCACACCTCCGTCAACATCAAGATGAAACAGGGAAAAATAAAGAACAGGGCTTGGCACCATTCCGATATTAATGCAATCGCAGCCAGCAGATGTGAGCCCTTTGATGAGGGCATCCTTAAAACGCTCTGAACTCAGCCTGATATCATAGCCAACAGATAATTTTCTTTTACCTGATACTGCCATGTATGTACCAAATCCAACTCCTATTTTTGTAACAATATCCTCAGTCAAGTCAACATCAACTAACCCTCTTATGTCATATTCCCTGAATATCTGTGGATTCATTCTTTTGCCTTTTTTCTGAAAATTAGTTTGGCAGGGTTAGAAAACCCTGCCTATCAGACAGGCGAGACCTGCCTGCCGGCAGGCAGGCGCCTGTTCTGCCAGAATTTCAATTGTCTATTTCTTTTCTATCTTCTTGATACCACCTGACTGTTTCAAGTAACCTATCTTCAAATGAGACCAGGGGTTTATAACCTAAAATTTCTCTGGCAAGAGAGATGTCAGCCCGAGAGTGCATTATGTCACCGGGCCTCGGGTCGATGTAGGTTGGTTTTATATCCAAGTTTAAAATTCTATTAAGCTGTCCTAACATTTTATTGAGATCAATTCTGTCTCCGCAGGAGATATTGATGATTTTTCCTGCTGCATCAGGAGAAGTTGCTGCAAAAATATTTGCTTGGACAACATTTTTTACGAAGGTGAAGTCTCTTGACTGTTCTCCATTTCCGTAAACAAGGGGAGAATTTTTCTCAAGAAGCTTTTTTATAAATATTGATATGACTCCTGAATACGGGGATGTTGGTTCCTGATTTGGACCAAAGACATAGATCGGACTGAGAGCTACTGTTTCAAGCCCGTAGAGGGAAAAAAATACTTTGCAGTAATATCCCCCTGTGAGTTTTGTAATTGCGTATGGGGAAAGGGGGTTTGGTTTCATATCCTCTTTCTTTGGAAGGGAAGGGGAATCACCATACACAGAAGAGGAACTTGCAAAAATAAATCTTTTTACCTTTGCTTCCCTTGCAGCAATTAATAAATTTAATGTGCCTGAAATATTGGAATCATTTGATGGTATAGGGTCCTGAACAGACCTTGTGACTGAAGGAATTGCTCCTTGGTGGAATATGTAATCAACCTCCGAGCAGGCTTTTCTGACATCATCTCCGGATCTTAAATCTCCCTGAATGAATTCGATCTTATTAATAAATGGCTTTATGTTTTCAATCTTTCCTGTTGAAAGATTATCAAGAACCCTTACAAAGTGTCCTCTCTCAAGTAATTCTTTGCAGAGATTAGAACCTATAAAACCCGCTCCGCCGGCAATAAGACAATTTTGCATGATGTTCCTTCTAAAGAAAAATAATTAAAAATTCAAATGTCAAAGCTCAAAGTTCAAATGAAATCTAAAATCCAAAATTTAATTTTTAATTCATTTTAGCATTTAATCATTTGAAATTTATTTTGCATTTGGACTTTGAACTTTGGCATCTAAGATATATGAGATTCCTTTGTTAATCTTCTTAACCTTTTCTTTATCAACATCAATTCCTGTTACATCAAAGCCTGCATTTGCCATTTCAAGGCACAGAGGCAGTCCGACATAACCAAGACCGATTACTCCTAATTTTGCTTTTCTTTTCCGAAATTTTTCTTTAAGTTGCATATAACAGCGAAATATGATAATTTAGAGAGCAAAAAAGTTCTTATCTAATCAAGTTTTTGTTTTTTATCTTAAACACAATAGGTTTGTCAAAAGGTTTTCTGGGTTATGAATGATAAGGTCAGGATAAAGGCAGTAGTAAAGGGGTTTGTTCAAGGCGTAGGTTACCGCTATTTTACTGTAAGAGAGGCAGCAAACCTTGGATTAAACGGACATGTAAAAAACCTTTACGATGGCAATGTGGAAACTGTTGCAGAGGGAGAGAAAAAAGAAATTGAAAAGTTTATCCTTAGATTAAAAAAGGGCCCTTCGCTGTCAAAAGTAACAGATGTAGAAGTTGTATGGGAGGATTACAGAGGGGAGTACAAAGGCTTTGATATTAAATTTTGACAGTGAAGAAAACTCCTTGAACAGACAAAAAAACTAAGGTAATCTTAATAAAGTGGCAAATGACAAAATCAAAATAATTCTGTTAGCTGTAAGCTTTTTAAAAAAACTAATAATTTTAACTTTCTGTTTTGCACTCCAACTTATAGCTTAAAGGAGTCATTAAATGGCTTTAGATAATAAGAATACTAAAGAGGAGGTAAGGGGTTTAAAGATTGGAGAAAAAATAAAAGGGCTAAGAAAAAGCAGGGAAGTTTCTTTAAAGGGACTGTCTGAGAAAACAGGTTTTTCAGAGACTGTGCTGTCGCAGATAGAAGATGATACGGTTGCTCCTCCGATTCCGGCTCTTTTAAAGATTTCCAGGGCTTTGGGTGTTGAAATAGTATATTTTTTCAGTGAAGAGAGGTCTGACAGGAAATTTGATATAGTCAGGGTTAATGAGAGAAAAAAGGTTGAACGGAAACTGCCTCAGAGAAAGGCAATGCCTTTGAGTTATTCCTATGAAATGCTTTCATCTCACAGGAAAGAAAATCATATGCAGCCTTTTCTGGTTGAATTTGATATTAATATAGAAGAGGAGGTTGCTCCTGTAAGCCACGAAGGAGAGGAGTTCCTTTTTCTTCTTGAAGGCGAGCTTGAATATAAACTGGAAAATGAAATAATTACTTTGAAAAAAGGAGACAGCCTTTGTTTCGATTCCAAGATTCCTCACGCTTTCAACGGCATTGGAAATATTAAGCCCAAGGCAGTGGTGGTGCTGTATACACCGAAGGAGTAACGGTCAGTAGAGGAGCTAATGTCAAATGCCAAAGCTCAAAGCTCAAATGAATGGGGAAGTTTAAAGCCTAAATTGAATATTTTGGCATTTAATAATTTGAACTTCATTTGAAATTTGGATTTTGACATTTGAACTTATAATTATTTTTGAAAACAAAATTTGGATACAAAAGATGATTGAAATCAGATTTCATGGCAGGGGAGGACAGGGAGCAGTAGTTGCTTCAAAAATCCTCTCATTGGCTTTGTTCAATGAGGGAAGACATGTCCAGTCCTTCCCCATTTTTGGGATAGAGCGAAGAGGCGCGCCTGTCGCAGCCTTTATCAGAATTGATGATGAACCAATCAGACTGCGCACATGTGTGTATGAGCCGGACTATGTAGTAGTCCTTCATTCTACTCTGATTGAAAGCGTTGATGTAACAGAGGGACTGGAAAAAGGCGGCATGATACTTATTAATACCCATAAAAAACCTGATGATTATCCTCAGCTTTCCTCTTTTAGTGTTGCCACAGTTGATGCTTCTTCAATTGCCTATTCCCATGGCCTCGGGAATCCTTCATCCCCTATTGTAAACACAGCAATACTTGGGGCTTTTTTGAAGATTACAGAGATTGTTCCTTTTAAGTCACTGGAAAAAGCAATAGCAGAGGAGATTCTTGTTAATACTGAAAAAAACATACTGGCTGCAAGGGATGCATATAAGATGTGCAGGTTTGAGCTCAAAGAGAATTTGAAGAGAGAAAAAGCCGTTTTAATAAAATAAAACTTCTATGTTTCGTTTCGATAGACGGGGTTTTCTAACCCCGTCTTTGCGGGACAGGAATGTCCCGCCTATTAAGAACAATGGTATTTTGAAAGGTTCATATGATTGATTCAAGACCCGTAAGCTACAAAAAAGTTTCTGATATGCCTGAGATGCCAGCAGCGTTTAATTCTATTTCGTGGAACAAAACCGGCACATGGAGATATATCAAGCCCAGATACCAGGACAAGCTTGCACCCTGCCGGGAGGGATGTCCTGCAGGGGAAGACATAGAGAAGTACATAGAGCTGATAAAAGAGGAAAGATATGTTGAAGCATATATGCTGATAATGGAAGAGAATCCGTTTCCTTCAGTGTGCGGAAGGGTATGCTACCATCCGTGTGAGGATAATTGCAACAGGAGGAATTTTGACAGGGAAGTATCTATTAATTCCCTTGAAAGGCTTGTAGCTGATTTTGCAAGAACAACTAAAAAGGGAGAGGCTTTTTTAGCAAAAGAAAGACAGGCAAATGTCAGGAATAAAATGAAAAGGAAGGTTGCAATTGTCGGTTCAGGTCCTGCAGGACTTACCTGTGCCTTTCATCTTGCAAGAATTGGATACAATGTTACTGTTTATGAGGCTTTGTCGGAAATAGGCGGGATTCTTGCTGTTGGAATACCAGACTACAGGCTTCCAAAGGATATCCTGAAATGGGAAATCAACCAGATTCTTTCTCTTGGAGTTGAAGTCAAAACCAATTTAAAAATCGGAAAAGATATTGAGTTTGAAAAAATCAGGCGGGGACATGATTGCGTGTTTCTTGCTACAGGGGCTCATAAGAACAGGAAACTTGGAATTCCGGGAGATGATTTGCCGGGAGTTTACTCAGGGCTTGATTTTCTCAGAAGAGTAAACACAGGACAGAGAGTTGAACTTGGAGAGTTTGTTGCCGTGATTGGCGGTGGAAACACGGCAATTGATGTGGCAAGAAGCGCTCTGCGTTTAAAAAAGAAAGTTAAGATTCTTTACCGCAGAACAAAGAATGAGATGCCTGCTAATGAGGAAGAGATATCAGAAGCAGAGAGGGAAGGCGCTATACTTGAATTTCTGGCAGCTCCTGTGAGGGTAATTGAAGAGAACGGAAGAATAATCGGAATGGAATGTGTGAGGATGCGTCTTGGAAATGTTGATTCAGGCGGAAGAAGAACTCCTGTGCCTGTAAAGGAGTCAAATTTCATCATCGAGGCTGATAACATAATAACAGCAACAGGCGAGGAAACCGATTTTTCATACCTTCCGGAAGATATCAGGATAAATGAAGGGGCTGTTGAGATTGATATGGTCGGAGCTACATCAATTAACGGAGTCTTTGCCGGCGGTGATATTATAGACCAGCCCCGCACTGTTGTCCATGCCATAGGCTCTGGCAAGAGAGGGGCAATAGCAATTGACTGTTTTATAAAAGGGAAAAACCCTCTTGCCTTTATGGAAGATATTGAGCTCGGTTCCAAAGGAAGCGTTTCAATGAGATGTTATACTGACGGAGCCGGGGACAATGAGAAGAACAGGACAATTGTAGGTTTTGAAAACATAAACCTTGATTATTTTGAAGTATCTGAACGTGGCAGGATGCCATATGTTTCTGTCAAGAACAGACTGAAGGGATTCAAAGAAGTAAAGCTCGGTTTGTCCCGGGAGATTGCCTTGCGGGATGCAGAGAGATGCTTTAGCTGCGGTTCATGTACTTGCTGTGATAATTGCTATATATTCTGCCCTGATATTTCAGTTCTGAGAAAAGAAGGGGAAGAGGGATATATTTTCGATTATGACCACTGCAAGGGGTGCGGAATATGTGCTGAAGAATGCCCGAGATATGTCATATCAATGGAAGAGGAGGAAAGATAGTGAAAAAACTGATTATGGGAAACCATGCAGTGTCCTTTGGAGTAATGCTTTCAAGGGTTGATGTTATTGCGGCATATCCAATAACTCCGCAGACTCAGGTGGTTGAGCTTCTTTCTGAGATGTGTGCTGACAAGAAAATTAATACACGGTTTTTAAAGGTTGAATCAGAGCACTCTGCAATGGCTTCCTGCATAGGTGCATCAACAGCAGGTGCAAGGACTTTTACTGCAACATCATCTCAGGGACTGCTATTAATGCATGAGCTCTTGCACTGGGCAGCAGGGGCAAGGCTTCCTATTGTAATGGCAAATGTCAACAGGGCGCTTGGCCCTGCATGGAATATCTGGACTGAGGAAACTGACTCTCTCGCACAAAGGGATACAGGATGGATACAGATGTATTGTGAGAGCAATCAGGAAATCCTTGATACTGTTTTTCAGGCTTACAAGATAGCTGAGAAGACTTTGCTTCCGTTGATGCTTGCTTATGACGGATTTTACCTTTCCCATACTTTAGAGCCTGTGGATATTCCGGACCAGAAAACGGTAGATTCTTTTCTTCCCGGTTATGAGCCGCAAATAAAAGTTGATGTTGATAATCCAAATGCCTTTGGAAGCATTGCATATCCTGAGCATTATATGGAGATGAGATATCTGATAAAAAAAGCAATGGATGGGGTAAGGGATGTAGCTGTTAAAGTTAATGATGAGTTCAGGGATATTTTTAAAAGAGGGTATGGTATTATTGAAAAATACAAAACAGAGGATGCAAGGGTTTTATTAATAACTACAGGAACTGCAGCAAGCACAACGAGGATTGTGATAGATAATTTAAGAAAAAGGGGTAACAAGATAGGAATGATTAGAATAAAAATGTTCAGGCCGTTTCCAAGCCAGGAAATCAGAGACGCCGTGAGAGGATATGACAAGATAGCAGTTATAGACCGCAACATGTCGTTTGGAGTAGGTGGCATTTTTGCCCAGGAGATAAGGGCAGCCCTTTCTGGCTACAGCAATATGCCTGTGGTTTTTGAATTCATTGCAGGACTTGGCGGAAGAGACATAACTCCCAATACAATAGAGGAGATTACAAAGTATACTCTGAACCATGAGCGCGGAGAGGAGGGTGGAATTTGGGCGGGATTAAAGATCTGAAAAAAACAGAAATCGAACATATGCATCCGGGGCATTTTGCATGCCAGGGATGTGGTGCACCTCTTGCAATGAGGTATGTAATCAGGGCTCTTGGAAAAAGGACAGTAGTTGTAATTCCTGCCGGATGCTTTTCAGTAATCCAGTCTCCATTCCCGTATTCAACAATGAAGGTTCCGGTTGTGCACTGCGCATTTGAAACTGCGGCTTCAACAGCTTCAGGAATAAGGGCAGCGCTTGATATGAATGGAAACGGGGACGTTCATGTCCTTGCGTGGGCAGGAGATGGAGCAACTTTTGATATCGGGCTTCAGGCGCTTTCAGGAGCTGCTGAAAGGAATGAGAATATTATATATGGCTGCTACGATAATGAGGCTTATATGAATACTGGAATACAGCGCAGTTCTGCAACTCCCTACGGTGCGTGGACAACAACGACTCCTGAGAGACAGTTCAAGGACAGTCCAAAAAAGAACATTATTGAAATACTGGCAGGGCACAAGATTCCCTATGCAGCAACAGCATCAGTCGCATACCCTGAGGATTTGGCCAGAAAGGCTGAAAAAGCAAGGGACATGAAAGGAACAAGATTTCTTCATATACTTGCCCCATGTCCTCCGGGATGGAGGTCATCTACAGAGAAGACCATAAAAATTGCGAGGCTTGCAACCCTTACAAAGGTATTTCCGCTATATGAAGTGATAAATGGTGAAGAATATATAATAAATGTACAACCAAAAAAGATACCTGTTTCAGAATACTTCAAACACCAGATGAGATTCAGGCACCTTAAAGAGGAAGAGATAAAGGATATTCAGAAAAGAGTGGATTATGAATGGGAAAGACTTCTCAATCGTTCTATGATGGAAGGATTCAATAATAAGTAAAGATGCAAAAGTCAAAACTCCAGACCAGATGTTTTTAACCTGCATAGCCCTTTAAAAGTATGCTCAATAATATTTTTGAAAATTCTGCAAAAAAAATTGCTCTCATTGCTACCAAAAGCAAGTTTATCAGGAACGTGATTGAGAAACGCCAGATTTCAATGGAGTTTCCTGCTTCACTTTTTATCGAGCCAACAAATCTCTGTAACCTTAAATGCAGTATGTGTCCGCAGTCATCAGTAGGTTTTGAAAGAGGGCATGGACTGAGCCAGCCCCTACAAAATTCTAATTCTGTAGGGGCCGCCACCGTGCGCGCCCATCCTGATGAGTCTGATATAGGTTTAACTCCTGCAGTTGAAAAAGGATACATGGATTTTGAGCTGTATAAAAATATAATTGATGAAAGCCTGAAATTTGGTAAGAGGACAACAATTTTTTTCCATAAAGACGGAGAGCCGCTTCTGCATCCAAGATTGCCAGAGATGATTGAGTATGCTGTTAACAAAAAGGCAGCTTATCAGACTCACCTCAGCACAAATGCAATACTTTTAGAAGGAAAAATGATGGAGGATATTTTGAAATCAGGAATTGACAGTATAATAATAAACGTAGATGCTGCAACTGAGGAGACTTACAGGAAAATCAAAAGAGTCCCGGGGTTTGATAAGGTTGAGGAGAATATTAAAAATTTTATAGAAACTAAAAAAAAACTTAATCTGGCTAAGCCTCTTATAAGAGTAAAACTTATTCCTTTAGAGGAAAACCTTGGCGAGGTCGAGGCTTTTAAGAAGAGATGGAACAGACTTGCTGATGAAGTGGTGATTAGCAGGGAATTTTCCTGGCCAGGTTTTATACGAAAAGAGAATAATAAGCCCGGATACACAAGCGATAAAAGGTACCCTTGTATTTCTTTATGGCTTGCTCTTGCAATAAACTGGGATGGAACTGTTTCAGTATGCTGTATTGATTTCTATCATCGCGGCATACTCGGAAATCTCAGGAAAAGCAGCATTAATAAAATATGGAAAGGGGAAAAGCTTCAGGAAATCAGAGTTGCCCATCTTGAGGGAAAATTCAACTCTGTCCAGGTATGCAGCGACTGCAGGGGGCTCTGGCTCAGAGATACACTTGGCAGGGGTTCAGAAAAATGGCTCAGGAAGAAAATGGAGAGTTCAGGGTTTCTGTGATTTGTTTGATAGGCTGTTGGGAAACCATGAGCAAGGTCAAATTGTATATGATATGTATTTGTAGAAACAGACCTTTAGGTCTGTTATTAATGGGTCTAAAGACCCGTTTCTACATTTTATTTTGGAATTTGGGATTTAAAAATAAATTATGGAGACAAAAAAAACATTAGCGCTGATTTTAGCAGGCGGGGTTGGCAGCAGGCTATATCCCCTTACAAAAGACAGGGCAAAGCCAGCTGTGCCGTTTGGAGGAATATATCGGCTCATAGATTTTACTCTTAGCAACTGTGCTAACTCCAATATAAGAAGGATTTGTATTATTCCTCAGTATAAATCGCTTTCTCTTGACAGGCATATCAGGCTTGGGTGGAATGTGTTCAATCCCGACCTTGGAGAATATATTATTTCATTGCATCCTCAGCAAAGGATCGGGGAGCAGTGGTACAGGGGAACTGCTGATGCAATATACCAGAACATATATTTTCTTGAAAGAGAAAAACAAAGCTATATCTTTGTCCTTTCAGGAGACCACGTGTACAAGATGAATTACAACTTAATGCTGAAGGCTCATATCGAAAAGAACGCAGATTTAACCGTTGCAACAATTCCTTTCGAGAGGAAAAAGGCTTCGCAGTTTGGAGTTGTTGAGGTTGATGATTCTTACAGAATAACAGGTTTTGAGGAAAAGCCAAAAAATCCCAAGGCTTTTTTGTCCGACCAGTCTTCTGCTCTGGTATCAATGGGTGTTTATGTTTTTAAAACCAATATACTTTATGAAGCGCTTCACAATGACGCATGGAAAGATACAGAGCACGATTTTGGCAGGGATGTTATTCCAATGATGATTTCTAATTACAGGGTCTTTGGTTTTATATTCAGGGAAGAGGATAACAAACAGGTAAAGTACTGGAGAGATGTCGGGACTGTTGACGCCTACTGGGAAGCAAATATGGATTTACTCTCTGTTAAGCCTGCGTTCAGTTTGTATGATGAAGAATGGCCTATCAGGACGTATCAGGGGCAATATCCTCCTGCAAAGCTTGTTGTTTCAGGAGAAAGCTCGGAAATGAGAGCAGGTCTGGCTCAGGACTCGCTGATTTCAAGCGGGTCAGTAATCAGCGGCGCCAGAGTAAACAGGTCAGTTCTTTCACCGAATGTTTATATCCACAGGGGGAGCGAGGTTGAAGAATCAGTAATACTGGATGGAGTTGACATAGGAAGGTACTGTAAAATAAAGAGAGCCATAATAGACAAGGAAGTTAAGATTCCTCAGGGGACAACTATTGGTTTAAATCCTGAGGAGGACAGAAAAAGATTTTTCGTATCTGATACGGGTATAGTTGTTGTGCCAAAGGAGATGAGTCTTTGATAGGGTTAAGGGTAGAGAGCAGAAAAAAAAACAGAGGAACAAAAAAACCAGCATTTTGAGGCAAGGGTTCAGAGAGGAGAAGGAATATGGCAAAGAAAAAAGGATATTACTCTATTGGGGTAGTGTCTGAAATGCTTGATGTCCATCCCCAGACCTTAAGGCTTTATGAGAGAGAAGGTTTGATTTCTCCAAAAAGAACTGGCGGAAACACCAGGCTTTATTCAGATGATGATGTAAGAAAGGTAGAGATGATTCAGAGGTTGACTCAGGATTTGGGAGTAAATCTGGCAGGAGTTGAGATAATTATGCGGATGAGGGAAAAGATGGAGGAGATGCAGACACAGATGGATGAGTTATTAAAAAGCTTTCTGGAGCGTTTCAGCAATGAAGTGAAAAAGTGGAAGGAGACAAGTGGAGAAGCGCTGGTAAAGGTTTCAGGAAGAGAAATAACAAGGATTAAAAATGATAATAAATAATTATAAATTGAAAATAAAATGAAAAAATATTTTTTTGTGGTTTTATTGGTAATTGCTTTCCTTGAAAACTCCTCTTTTGCTGACAATCACGCAGTCTATAAAGGCGGCTTGATTGAAAGAAATACTCTTCTCTTAAATGAATTTTTTTCAGTAGTGGGAGCTGAACCTGAGAGCACTGTTTTTACTTTCAGAATGACAGAGGATAAAAGGGTCCGGAGGTGTGCTACTCCTGTAATCAGCGAAATCAGGAAAAATATAAATTCTTTCAGTGATGAAAACAGAAAAATGATTATGGAATACCTATTTGAGAAACAGCCCGAACCTTTGAAAAGAAGCTATAGAAAATCGTATAAGATTAGCAGAAGCAATACTTTTAAGGAAGCGCCCAATTATTATGCTACAAGTAATTTTGTAATCAGATGGGGAGATGAGGCATACAATTCAGCAACAGGAAAGGGTGTTAACCCTGCTGATGATGATAATGATGATATTCCTGACCTTGTTGAAAAATGGGGAGAATATCTTGAGGAATCTTGGAATAAGGAAGTTAACGAAATGGAACTGAAAAAACCAAAAAGCTCAGGTCAGTATAAAATAGATATTTACATAGCAAATACTTCTGACAGCAAGAGGCTTTCCCTCGGGAAAGGGAACTATGCTTATACAACTATCTATTCAGACGACACGCCTTATATTCTTGTGAATAACCTTATGCCGAATACTATAAATGATGACTCTGAGGGAGATGAAATAGGGGCTATGAAGGTGACTGCTGCCCATGAGTTCAACCATACTATTCAGTATGCATATAACATGGCTACGGCTGTATGGTGGCAGGAAGCAACGGCAACGTGGATGGAGGATGAGGTTTTTGATTATGTTAATGACTATTACCAGTATCTTGCAGAAGATGGCTGGGGAGAATTTCCTGGAAAATCGCTTACAAAAAAAGGCATGTTGCGTGAATACGGGGATGTAATCTGGGTAAAATATTTATCTGAATACTATGGTGGAAGCGGAATATTCAAGGATATCTGGGAGCTTTGTAAAAAATATTCAGCCCTTGATGCTAATAAAATATTTTTTAAAAACAATGACACTAACCTGAGCAAGGCTTTTAAGGATTTTTCTGCAAGGAATGTGACAATGAGCAAATCTTACAAGGAGGGTGAGCATTATGGTCCTGTAAGTGATATGATGGTGCACGAAACCTATTCTGTCAGCGAATCAATTGACCCGATATCATCAACGTTTTTTCCTAATCCTCCAAGTTATCTTGGGGCAAACTACATAAAATTTTCAGGCGGAAGCGGTGAGACTTTGAATATAGGCTTTGCAGGGAAGAAGAGATATAATTTTGTTAATGTCAAATGGGGGGCTGTTGTTGTGAAAATAGATTCTCTTGGGGCTCCTGAGGTAGAAGAGATAATTCTTGATTCAAACCAACAGGGTTCAGTCCAGATAAGCGGATTCGGAACAACATACACTGAGGTATATCTTGTCACTACTGTTCTGTCCAAGGGACCTAAAAATTTTAGATACGGGGTTCCATACAGTTACACCGCGGAATTGCAATAAATGAAAAGAATAGGTTGTAACAAATTGTTGATAAGCCCATTTTACTGTCATTGCGAGTGAAACGAAGCAATCTCAGTTTTATCTAAAACAATTGTTTAGAGATTGCCACGTCGCTGTCGCTCCTCGCAATGACGCTCGTTATCTCCTTTTTAAGCAGTCTATAAAGGAGTTGGATTTAATGGCAATAAGAATAATATGGGTTGACAAAACCAAACAGGCTTATCTTAGAGAGGGAATCAGTGATTTTGTCAAAAGGATAAAAAGATTCACAAGGCTTGAGATTGTTGAAATAGCAAGCCAAAAGTATACAAAGAATGTTGATGTTGAAAGGGCAAAGCTTGAGGAAAGCATTAAAATTATAAAATCTTTTAAAAACTCTTCTTTTAAAATCGTTCTTGATTCAGAAGGGGAGATGATGGATTCAAAGGCTTTCAGCGCTATTTTGAAAAAGCAGATGATTGAAACAGGTAGAGAGATTGAATTTGTTGTAGGCGGAACTTACGGGCTTAATCCGCTGGTATTAAAAAGGGTTGATAAAAAACTTTCTCTTTCGGCAATGATAATAAACCACGAAATGGTAAGGCTGTTTCTTCTTGAGCAGATTTACAGGGGATTCTGTATTATACACAAATTGCCCTATCAGAAGGATTGAACCAAAGAATTCCTCGAAGCTTTGCATCGGAGTCTCCCAGAGTTTCCTCCCCCTTGATGGGGGAGGGTTAGGGTGGGGGTGATTGGTTTGCCTTTCACCCTCCCCTTAGTCCCCTCCCATCAAGGGAGGGGAGACTTTGATACCTCGCAGCTCTGCTGCGGGGTAGTTCATTTAATTGATTGTTTATTCTTCAAATCTTTTAGCTAATATCAGTTTCTTTCCTGTTGACAAATTTCATAATCTTAGGGTAACAAAGTGCATGCTGAGGTACCGTTCTCAATGATTGATGTTCTCCATGCCTATCTTCTCTATTGGGAGCAGAATAACAGAAAAGCAATTACAGAGGTTCTTGCTAGAACTGGAAATTTAAGCAACAATTCATTCTGGTAGGTTGCACAGGCAATTTCTGAAGTTCTGCCAGATGGAGATAAGGAAAAGCAAATGATACAGGGATTCCTATATGGGAAAGAAAGCTATGGGAAGGAAATAAAGAAAACAGAAGTCAAAAAACAGGAAGAATTGTTTGAGAGGAAGTAAAGGTTATGATGTAGAATATAGATGCTAACCTGCCTGTGCCAGCACGGCAGACAGGCAGCAGGGAGTGATAAAAATGCAATCAATCAAAGAAATTAATGAAGTACTGAGAAAACATAAAGAAGAACTGTATAAAAAATACAAGGTAAAAGAGATAGGGATATTTGGTTCCTTCATCAGAGGTGAGCAGAGAAAGAGAAGCGATATAGATATTCTTGTTGAGTTTGAGGAAGTTCCAGACCTTCTCAAATTTATTGAAATTGAAAGATATCTCACAAGGATTTTGAAGAAGAAAGTGGATCTTGTAAGGAAAGAGGGAATAAGACCAGAATTGAAAGATATAATCTTAGAAGAGGTTGTTTATATATGAAAAGGGACTATAAACTTTTTATTAAGGACATACTGGAGTGTATTGCGAGAATCGATGAATTTATAAAAGGCATAGATTTCGATAAATTTGTACAGGATGATAAAACTTCAAGTGCAGTAGTTAGAAAAATTGAAATAATAGGTGAGGCAACAAAGAATATCCCAAAACATATAAGGCAGAGATACAAAGATGTGCCCTGGAGTGATATGGCAAAGATGAGAGATAAGATAACTCATTTCTATTTTGGTATAGACTATGAAGTTGTCTGGAAAGTCATTAAAGAAAGATTACCAGAAATAAAACCCATCATACATAAAATCTTAGACGAGATGGAGGAATAAGGGCATGGCATTACAGTCATGGTGGCAGGTAACAACACCGCATAAAGACATAAGAGAAGGAAAACTGAAAGACATATCTTACGCAAAGGTTTAAAAAACTTCTTGATAATGTGCTATCCCGGTTATAAACGCAATAATACATTACACCCTGAACCTACGATTTATTAGTTTTAGGAGTCAATATCAATTATGAACAACTTCCAGGACAAAGCAAACTTCATTTGGTAGGTTGCTGATGATATTTTAAGAGGGTCTTTCAAGCAGCATGAATATGGTGATGTAATTCTGCCTTTTGTGGTGCTCTGAGAAAAACTTGACACTAAATTGTTTCAATATAAAATGTTTTTAGCTGTAGAATAAGTTTAAAAGTAAATGTTGGATGCCCTTGGAGTTTGGGATTCCGGTGGCGAGAGATACAATACGGGTTTGTACCAACTAATATTCCGAAAGGAGAGGACCCGTGAGCGAAATCGGTGAAATGCACGATGAGTGGCTCAGTATTGACACAATAGGCTTCCATGGCAGATGGATCTGCTCGCCGAATCAGCGGTGGCTCCTCACCCACGGACAGATTCACGATTCCAACGCCGGCAGTTGGTCCAGCAACAATCCAACCGACGCGGTGCTCTTATTCGACCATGATAAGCAGGTATGCCGGTTGGACGGGCTTTCTCGGCCGGAAACCGTGGCAATCTGCGACGCAGGCGTTTTCGCTGTGTATGAGTGGGGGCCGTCCAGCGAGTTTCTTGGGCCGCGTTGTCGCCTGCGAGTGTTCACCCCTGAAGAAAGGTGCGTCCTCCAGCATCGCGCTGGCGCTGCAGTCGAACTTCCAACCCTCTCGGCAGATGGACGCTACCTCGCATTTCACACGCTAACGGCTCCGCACGAATCCCCGCGGCCAGAGGATGGCGAGAGCGTTTTCCTTGTGGATCTTCATGACTCAGTGATTCTGTGGAAACAATCCGTCCCTGTTGTCTGGCCGAAACGCATTACGTTCGATGAGGCATCGCGCCACGTCGTTGTGCATGGTGAATCGGAGGACATCTTCCGCTACACGTACGACGGTGAATTCCTCGATGCTGAAGCTCTGGGGCGCGCGAGTATGCGGCGCGCACTCAGTGACGAGTACGGATATCAGCTCTTCGACCTGGCACGATCTCGCCTTGACAACAAGCTTTCTGGCGACTGCTGCGCTGAGGCGATCGCAGAGATTGAAGAGTGGATCAGGAAGGCGTTGGAAAAGAAGATGTCCCCCAACACGAAGGCAAGCGCCCACCGTATCCTCGGCGAGATAGCGGAGAGACGAGGCGACGTAAGGGCTGCACTCGCAGAGTATTTGGCAGCTATGGAGCTGAACCCGAAAATCGGGCTCAAAAAGAAGGTCAAAGCCCTTGAAGCTGCCATCGATGCAAAAGGGACATGAGATCCACATCCAACATCAACATCCACCCCGCCCGCGGCCCCGTGTTAAAGGGGACGGTTCTCTTTTCTTAATAAAGAGAACCGTCCCCTTTAAAGTTTTAATACCAAGATAGACCTCTACAAGAAACTCTCTGACCCAAAGGTCAATGATTTATTCAAACGGAAGTGGTTTGAGGGGTATTATAGGGAGTTGAAACCGTAAGAGATAAGTAGAATTTTTTGACCGAAATCGTTTACTACTTGACCCTATAATCTACGCTCCAAACTTCAGCAGCTTCAGTGCATTTGCCATCGCAAGGGGCATTATATCAGTTGCCTGAATTGTGCCAAGACCGCCTTTTGTACATTCTGTTTCATTAAAAACTTTCACTTCATCTTTTCTGCAGTATTTTGAGTTAATCAGGACAGGCACAGAATGCCAGCTATGGGCTTTGAGCACAGATGGTGTGGAGTGGTCTCCTGTCAGGACAACCACATCGGGGTTCAGCGATAAAATCTCAGGAAGTTTCTTGTCAAAATCCTCAAGGGCTTTGACTTTTCTTTCAAAGTCTCCGTCTTCGCCTGTTGAGTCGGTTTTTTTGTAATGGAAATAGAAAAAGTCATATTTAGAAAAATTGCTTTTAAGAGTTTCTATTTCAGTTTCATAAGTTTCTCCTGCGTCAAGGACATTCATCCCAATAAGCCTTACAATTCCCTTGTACATAGGGTAAGTAGCAATGGCTGCAGGATTTAATTTGTAGATTTCCTGCATTGATGGAAATTCCTCGTGCTTTGACGCACCTCTTAACATAAGCATATTTGCAGGATAATGTTTTTTTAAAACCTCTTTTGCCCTTTCTACAAATTCATCTGCAAGAGCTGCTGTTTTCTTGCTTTCACTGTCAATGGCAATAACTTTTTTTACTTTAAGTCCTATCCTTTGAGGGTCAGTGTCTGCAATGTTTCCTGCAAGCCCTTTTCCTCTCAGAATCATCGCAGCCCTGTGTTCCTTTACAGCCCTTACAAAAATTTCAACCCCTTCTATTTTTATTTTATCAAGTTCTTCGCAGATTTCCTTACATTTTTCTGAGCTTATCCTTCCAGCCCTTCTGTCAGTAACAATATTGTTTTCATCAACTGTTGCAAAATTTATTCTGAAGGCTACATCAGAAGGCTCAAGGGGGAAGTCTATTCCAAGCGCTTCAAGAATACCTCTGCCGACTTCGTATTTTAGAGGGTCATATCCAAAAAGTGAGAGGTGGGATGGACCGCTTCCCGGAGTAATTCCATGGGCAACAGGAACTGACATTCCGCAAACTGAATCTGCTGCAAGGGAGTCAAGGTTTGGTATGTTGGCTTGTTCAAGCTCTGTTTTCCCTCTCTTTTCATCAGGAAGCCCGCTTAATCCATCAAGGACTATAAACAGTATTTTTGAATCAGTTGGCGTTGAAAGGTTTTTCATTATATTAAATGGGACCATTCTTTTTATTCCTCCTATCCTATTTTAACCTGATAATCATTTTATTTGCTACAAAATATAAACACTAGAAAATCTAATGTCAAATAACAAAACGTAATTTTGGCGTTGTTTTATTATTTGAAAATATGATATTTGAATTTATAGTTTTTTTCAATGAAGCAAGGTTTTATGTTTTCATATTTAATCTCTTTATTGTCTTCCTTTACAGATTTCCTTTATCCCCCTTTCTGCCTTGTATGCAAAGAGGATACATCAGGAGACGGAAGTAAGTATATATGTGAATCCTGTCTGGATCAGATAAAAGAGATTAATCCGCCTTTCTGTGCAAAATGCGGGAGAGGCTTTGTATCTAAAAATGCTTTAGAAGGTATTGAGAAACCTGTATGCGGTAAATGTCAGAATAAAGGCAATCGTATCAGATATGACGCTATTTTGGGATTGGGAGAATATGCTGGAACCTTAAAGGAAATAATACACATTTATAAATATAATAAAAAAGAACAGCTTAAGGATATATTGTCTGAGATTATGATAAAAAGAATAAAGGGGGAACCAGAATTTTTAAAAGCTGATGTATTAATACCTGTTCCTCTTCACTGGATAAAAAAGAGGAGCAGAGGGTTTAATCAGTCTGAAGAACTTGGAAGATGTATTTCAGAGTCACTAAAAATACCAATGAAAAGTTTGCTGAAAAGGAAAAGGAACACAAAACCGCAGATAGGGCTGTCAGGGGATGAAAGGATTAAAAATATCAAGGGCGCTTTTAAGGTTAGTCTGATAACTCAGAAGCTTTGGAGAGCTTCAGGTGGCAGTACATTTAATTTTGAAGGCAAGACAGTCATTCTTATAGATGATGTTGTAACAACTGGCGCTACAGTAAATGAATGTACAAAGGTACTGAAGAAAACAGGGGTAAGGGAGGTCATTGTGCTGTGTCTTGCAATAGCAGGATAAGGAGTTTAGGGAAACTTCCTAAGTGGTTGAGCGGTTGCTGATTAGTATATAATCCCCTTCGTTTTTAAGAATGTGGTATTTGGGCGCATCCTTTAAAGAATAAATAGAGCTTTTCTTAATAATGACATACACACCGGTGTCTGAGGTCAGATAATTGTACAACTGTTCTCTCTGATGTTCATTTAATTCCTTTACAGGATGGCGCGCATAGAAAAGTATGCTTGGTTTATTAAAACAATAGGATATTAAAACATCATCCTTTTTTATGATATTTCTTGTAAACTCTGACAAATCCCGCAAAGAATCCTGTCTGTATCTTCCAATCTCAGGACCAACATAGATTATTCCTATAAGATGAAAAAGGAATATACTTAATATAAGGGAAAAAATGCTCAGATGTCTGAGATTTCTGAACCACGAGATGGAAAAGAAAACAATTCCAACTATTAAAACTGCTGAGAGAATCCATGGTATGTTTTTAAGGTCGATTGTATTGTTGAAAAAACTTGAAACAGAATCACTCTTGAATTTATTAACCATTGCAGGGAAAAAGACAGAAAAGGCTGATATTAAAAAAAAGGTTATGATGAGTATAATGACCGGCAGTTTTAAGTATCTAATCACTTTTTCTTTTTCCTGCATCACATCATCAAATAATTTTCCGACTAAAATAGCCATTGGCGGGAAAAGTGGTGTTATGTATGTAGCAAGTTTTGTTTTTGAAATAGTAAAAAAGAAAAAGACTACAAAAAACCATATAAGTGCGAAAAATTTTATGCTGGCGGTTTCCTTGTTTTTTACCGGAGATTCTTTGATGCTGGTTATTGTATTTAATATGGCGGATGGAAGAAAAATAGCCCAGGGGAAAAACCCTAATAAAATTACAGGCAAGTAGAAGAAAAAAGAACCATCGTGCCCTGAAACAACACCTGCAAACCGGTTGATATTATGCCTGATGTAGAATTGCCATATAAACTCCTCCCTGTGGATCTTGAACATTGCAAGGTTCCATGGAAGAATAATAATTGCCATAACAAAAAATCCCTGAAAAAGCATCATTTTTGAGAATGTGCTGAAGAATGTTTTATTTATAAGAGTAAAGAGAATTATGATTAAAAAAGGAATTACTATCCCTACAGGACCTTTTGTCAGAGTAGCCAAAGCCATGCAGGCATAAAACAGAAGATAAAAATATTTTCTTGACCTGTCATTTCCTGTGTATCCAAGGTAGAAGAGAAAAAGACTTGTGGATATGAAAAATGTCAGGGTCATATCAGTGATTGAAGCCCTTGCCAGGAGTATTATCTGCGATGAAATAGAAAAAACAAGAGAGCTGAGTATTGCAGTGCGCAGACTAAGGAATTTTCTTCCTATGAAGAAAATTAAAAGAACCAGAGAGGTTGCAAATGTCGCTGACCAGAAGCGTGCGGCAAACTCATTGATGCCAAATATTTTGTAGGCAATTGCTATGAGCCAGTAAAAAAGAATCGGTTTGTCGTACCTTATTTTGCCATCAAACCAGGGAGTTATCCAGTCTCTGTTTTCAAGTATATTCCTTGCAGTTTCCGCATAACGCGGCTCATCAACATCAAACAGAGAAATGGCTCCAAGCTTGTAGAAAAAAAGAATATAGCAGCTGCCAAGAATAAGAAAAAGGATTGGCAGAATATTTTTATTTAATGAGTTTTTTAAGTAATTATTAAATGAATCCAATGCAAGAACTTCTACCCTGTTATTTATTAAGATGGATTCTATCTTCCATCTGCAAATATTTAAGTTAATTCTTATAGCATGAAGAAAATAATTGTGTCAATCAGTTTTGCCCTCTTTGTCAAGCCAATTCAGAAATGTCCTGTTTTTATAATACAGGATATTTTCTCAAGGGATGGTCTTTTGGAGGAATGTATTTCTCTTTTATCTTAAAGGGCTTTAAGCGTCGTCTATACTACCCATGAGCACAATCTCCGGGCCTCTACCTTCAAGCCAGTCGTGATGGCTTCCGTCCACCTGAAGCATCTCGCCAAAACGCCCTTTTCGCTCTGCCGTTGCCGGCGAACCCTCTTTTTGCGCCCCTTTACCCAAGGCACCCTCCTTTATAAGCCAGTTGCGAAGCGTCTCGTCTTGCTTTAGACTGCCTTCTAAAATCTTTTGCACTACATGAAAACGTTTTAGTTCCTCCTGTGTCGCCATGATAATGTTCTTTCCTGCCATTTACCCTCCTTTTTAATCTAAAAAAAGGGTACTATAGCATCCGTAAATTAGGACATTTCTACTTTGGTGAAATAGGACATTATCATCTTGGCGTTACACAAACCTCTCTAATATATTGACATGACGGATAAAATCCTTTAAGATTTCAAAAACTTTATACCTGATGATAGTTACATATATTTTAACATTTTTCCTCTCTTTTTTTCTCTCAATCTACGGGACACCGATTGCTCGCAAGGCTGCTACTCAGTATGGAATTGTTGACAAGCCTGATGGCAATCTCAAAACCCATCAGGAACCTGTCCCGTATCTTGGGGGGTTAAGCATATATCTTGCGTTTTTGCTCTCTCTGAGTTTTACCTTTGATTTTAACAAAGAAGTTCTTGGAATAATCCTTGCAGGAACCATTATTGTTCTGCTTGGGTTAATAGATGATTTCGGGGTATTAAGTCCGCGCAACAAATTCATTGGCCAGTTTATCGCTACATTCATACTCATCAAAGCAGGAGTAATGATAACAGTCGTTGCCCTTCCACATTGGCTGGCAATTGCCTTAACATTCTTCTGGATAGTGGGGATTACAAACGGCTTTAATATAATTGATATAATGGATGGATTGTCAACAGGCATTGCCTTTTGGGTTTCAATCTTTTTTTTCATAGTTGCAGTATTGAATGAAAAAACAATGATTGCCACTCTTACAATGGCTTTGGCAGGAAGCCTTCTTGGCTTTTTATGGTATAATTTTGAGCCTGCAAAAATATACCTTGGAGATGCAGGGAGCATGTTTATAGGAATGATTCTCGGCTCTCTTGCAATGACAGGAAGCTATTCTGATGTAAACCATGTAGGTTTTATTGCACCGCTTATAATTCTCGGGCTCCCGATTTTTGATACATTTCTTGTAATGTACATAAGATTTTTGAGAGGTCAGTCTGTTTTTAAAGGAAGTTCAGACCACTTTGCCTTACGCTTGAGAAAATGGGTTTTTTCAAAAAAAGCAACAGTAATTGTCAGCTATGGTGTAACTGTATTGCTTGGAATAATGGCAATCATTATGATTCATTCATCAAACTCTGTGGCGCTTTCAATATTTTCAGGTGTAATCCTGCTTTTCCTTGTTACCGCATACTTCTTAAAGAAGGTTGATATGGGGCTTTAGTGATGAAAGCAAAGATTATCCACATAATAACAAAACTGGAACTTGGCGGCGCACAGCAGAACACCCTCTTTACTGTAAAGAACCTTGACAGGGATATCTTTGAACCTGTCCTTATATCAGGCACAGGAGGAGTTTTAGATGAAGAGGTAAAAAGGCTTGAAGGGGTAAGAGTCTTTTTTGTCCCTGAGCTTGTACGGGAAATAAATCCTTTAAAAGATATTATAGCCCTTCTCAAACTCACAAAAATCCTCTTCAGAGAAAAACGCGAGCTTTTAACCTCAGAAAAAAAAAATAACAACATAAATTACTATTCACTGTTCACTGTTTACTGTTCACTTCCTATAGTCGTCCACACCCACAGTTCAAAAGCCGGGATTTTAGGAAGATGGGCTGCAAGGCTTGCAGGAGTTCCGTTTATCATCCATACCTTTCACGGCTTTGGATTCAATGATTACCAGAACTTTTTCAAAAAAAATCTTTTCATATTTCTTGAGCGCCTTACAGAAAAAATAACCTCTCGCTTCGTCTGTGTTTCAAGGGCTAATATCAAAAAAGGGAAAAGGCTTGGTATTTTTATTGAAAAAAAAGTTTCCCTGATAAGAAGCGGAATCGAGATTGAAAAATTCATGAACGCTGGTAATAATCCCCCCAGCCCCCCTTTGACAAAGGGGGGCAATGGGGGATTTTCTGAAGAGATAAGGAAGCTGTTGAAAATAGACAAAAACGGAGCATCAAAAGTCCCGATAGTTGGAATGATTGCCTGCTTTAAACCCCAGAAAGCCCCTCTTGATTTCTTAAAGATAGCAGCAAAGGTAAAAAAAGAAGTTGAAGCTAAATTTGTCCTTGTCGGCGATGGTGAGTTGCGCAAAGAAATAGAAGCTGATATAGAAAGCTCAAATCTGAAAGATGACGTAATTCTTGCAGGATGGCAGAGGGATATCCCGCAGGTTTTGAAATGCTTTGACCTGCTTTTACTGACATCTTTATGGGAAGGCTTACCACGTGTAATCCCTGAAGCAGTAGCCTCAAATATCCCTGTGATTGCCACTGATGTGGACGGCACAGCAGAAGTCATACAGGATGGAGTCAATGGCTACCTTCTTAAGCCACACAACATTGACGGATTTTCAGAAAAAATCACCTATCTTCTGAAAAACAAAACCGTACTTGAGGATTTCAGAAAATCAGGAAAAGAAATCTTAGCTGAATTTGACATAAATGAGATGGTAAAAAAACAAGAGAAGCTTTATCTTTCATTATTAAACTCTTCTGAAAAATTAGATTAAAATCCCTGTCTTCTTAAATAATTTTCAAAGATTTGATATTCTGTTTGTATAAAAAAATTAAGCAGAGATAAGGTAAAGAAACAGCAATGGATAATTGAGCACATATTTGGGACTATGAAGAGGAATTTTAATCATGGCTATTTTCTTACCAGAGGGATTGATAAGGTTGGAGAGGAGATGGGCTTAACAGTTCTTGCCTATAATATAAGGAGAGTTCTGAATATATTAGGAATAGATGGTCTGATAGCAGCAGTAAAGTTAAAATCTAATAAAATATTTAATGTTTTAGGAAATATATGGGAAAAAACTAAAAAGTTTTTCTCCTGGTGGCTAAAAACTACCTATATAGAAGTAATATGTACCTAATTGCTTCTGGTTCTCACACAGTCTGACGTCCCCCTTTCCTCTTCTGAAAAAGTTGCAATAATCTGTATATCTCGGTAAGATAAAAAATAAGCCCTATTGGAGGAATTTCATATGTCATCGAAAATAGAAAAGATTGAGAAGGAAGTTTTCAGACTTCTTTCTCATGTAAGAGCTATATTAGCGGAGCACATCATAAGCAGTTCAGATGAGGAAGAAGATCCGGAAGCAGAAAGGTTGTGGATTGAAGAGGCTGAACATCGTTATAAGGAATACAAAGAAGGCAAGGTAAAAGCAAAATCTGCAGAGATGGTATTTAAAGAGGTTCGCTCAAAACCGGAATGAAGACTGTTGTGTTCCTCCCTTAAGCATATTTTCCGGTTACTACTGCTTTTGGAACTCCCTCAACTTTCTTTGCTTTAATTTTTATCGCATCAAGAGGGCAGTTTTTTATACACTCCATACACCCTGAACAGCTTGGCCAGTACCATGCGTCTAAATGAAAGTCTTCATCTTCAGCTTCCTTATATTTTTCAATTCTGGCTAAGTGCATCTTGAAAACTGCCTGTGGACAAACTTCAAGACATTTCCTGCATTTAGCAGGAACTTTACATTTTTCATGATCTATTGTTATTTCCATTTGAATCATTTTTATTTCCTCCTGAAAATTACCATGCCTCACTTATACCTGGGCATTTTCGTCTTTCAACCAGTTTAATAGCTGCATTTGGACAATGTTTTTCACATTGGCCACAACCAAAACACCTCTTCATATCAATCGAGATTTTATTACGAGACAGTCCCATGCTCATAGCACCGAACTGGCAATACCTGAGGCAATAACCACATCCTGTACAATTTTCAAAAACAGGCTGGGCACAATATTCACCTTTGAGTATTATGGAATCAACACCATAATCTATTCTTCCCCTTATTCCCTGACATACAGGATATTCACAATTGCAGATTCCTCCTATATAAGGGAC
>Ga0209343_10000269_pt1 | contig 72397 bp, 63 predicted proteins | sample RifCSPlowO2_02_FD_184026 | JGI IMG/M metagenome (GOLD analysis project Ga0209343, IMG submission 184026) | Groundwater microbial communities from Rifle, Colorado - Rifle CSP2_plank lowO2_0.2 (SPAdes) (version 2) | ecosystem: Environmental > Aquatic > Deep subsurface > Groundwater | place...
CGATCTACGTTCTCACGGCCTCCGTCACCTCCGGCGCTTCCGACGAAGAGAGCACGATCACGTCGCGGACCTGACCAAGGTCGTCGATGATCAGTCGCAGGCGGATCGGCAGGCCGGAGAACGTCAGTCCTTGAAGCTGCTCCAGGTCTGGGGCCGACCGTGGCATGGGGGCCCGCTGTCCCCCCGCAGCGGCTTCCTGGGTCGCATCGTCGGCCTTGGGCAATGAAGAAGCCACTGAAACGGGGGCCTGCCCCCCTTCCAATGCCTCGCTCTTGGGGTTGGATCTGGGTGAGGCCATGGCCGGAGCTGGAACCGCAACGGGTCGACCGCCCCCTCCCCCCGACAGCATGCGGGCCTGCACGAACAGGGGCGCGCTCGGAACCGATGGCCGAACAACGTGCAGCCTCCCCCACCAGGCGATGGCGGCAACGTGAAGCGCCAAGACCAGGGCCGTGATGCAAATGCGGACACCGAGACCCATTTCACTTCGACGAAGTCACACCGCGCCAGTTCATTTGTTTCAGGCCGGATGCGGTCGTCAGTTTGGCAGGGGCTTTCGCAACGGTCGGGTCCCCATTGGCATCGTTGCCGCCGACGATGAGCCGCAGGTTGTCGTCCACGCGCTGAATCGCGACGTCCGTCAGCACCCCGCTGGTGGGCGACAACCAGGCAACGGCCTTGCCGTCCTTGTCCGTCAGCACGGTCTTGCCGTCCGCAAAGGCCGTGGCGTAGAGGTAACCGACACCGCCTGGCGAGCACGCCTGCCCATTGGGCAGGTTCGCCACGAACGCGACCACGCCCTGGTTGGCGGTCGGGGTCACGTTCACGCGCTCCGAAATGCCATTGGTGACCCGCAAGTCAAAGTACCACCCCATGCTGGAAGTCGGCGCACTGCCAATGCCTTCCAGCAGGTCTTTGTTCTCTTCCAGTTTCGAGCGCGTGACGGGAAAGCTGACGCCACTGGGCAAGGTCGAGCCGGTGTAGAAGTCCCCATGTTTGCCGGTGCCGTCGACGATGGCGTAGAGGCTCTGCACGTCGCCGTTGGCGATATCACTGTCGGCCAGCAACTTGCCGGTACCCAGGAGAACATAGCGCTTGCTGGAGTTGGGGTCCACCTCGATCAATGGGCGGGTACTGACCGGCTGCGCGACGTCGTTGGCATTGGCCAAGGTGGCGATCAGCTTCGGTGCATCGTAGGTGCCGATCTTGCCCGTGAGGTCCAGCCGCCAGACATTGCCCGCCAGGTCACCGGCGTACACGGCGTCCGCCGTCATGTCGTTGTAGTTGGACACGTAGGCGGTGTGCTCGCCGATGTTCAGAGGATCGGAGCTTGATCCCCCCGGGGCTTCCACCGCCTCGAGCAGCCGTCCGTTGGCGGGATTGACGATGAAGAAATAGCCCTTCCCGTCGCTGTTGTTGTAGCCCGAGGTGAACAGCACCACCCAGCCGTATTTGGCGGTCTTGACCACACTGGGCCGCCCGTAGGTGTAGCCCATGCGCTCGTCGGTGAATTCCCAGAGAACCTTGCCGGCCACGGCCGACTCATCGGTCCATGTCGCGGGATCGGTCACGTCGATCGCAAAGTAGCCTTTGCCCCCCTTGCCCAAACCACCGATGAGCACCGTGCGCCAGTCGCGCGTATTTTTATCGGCCGCACCGTCCGTCTTTGAGAAATCGACGTCAAAGTGGGCCGTGGTCGCGTCCACGTAGTAGCGGTGGCTGTAGCTGGGATTGCCCAGGGCCGCCAGGCCGGACGTGGCGGCGGTGTCTTTGTCGCCATAGACAAAGCTGGGCACGTAGGCAAACAGCTCCTTCCCGGAATCGGTTTGGTCGATGCTTCCGTCGAAGGCATGCAGCATGCCGTCATTGGCGCCGACATACACCACGGTCGAACGCTTGGCATGGGTCGTTTTGAACGCGCTGTAGCCCGGGTTGTAGACGTCGAAGAAAGGGAAATCGGGCTTGCCCACGGCATTGGGCTTGGCGTTGACGATGTCGCCGAGCCGGTACGGCCGCGTGCGGTAGGCGCCACCGTTGGCGACTTCCTGTGTCGTGTCGCCACGCAGGTACTTGATGTAGTTCTCGATCGACTGCGCGTCCGTAGAGACGCCCGGCACCTTGGCAAAGCTTGAGAGGTAGGTCCTGCTGATCAGTTCGGCGTCTTTCAATTTGTCATAGGTGAAGGGCAATGCGGCTCCGCCCTTCTTGCAGCACGTCACGATCTTGCGCTTCGATTCGGTCATCGTGGACGCGCTCAGCAAGGTCCTCGCATTCCATTTTTCGGTGCTGGTCGGATTCCCCTTGCTGTCGTAGGTGAGCTGATAAGCGGCCAGTTCACCCGTCCAGTTGGCGGGGTCGTAGGATGCGGCGTAGCTTGCGGTCCCGGCACTGGACACATTGGGCGACACCGTGGACAAGGCCGTGCCGGTGGCCGATTCGGTCTCACTGACGATCTTGGCGAACGCCGCCGTCAGGCCCGACTTCATCAGGTCCGGGCGGTTGCCGGGGAAATAATTGTCCGGACGCTTGTCCGTTTTGTCCTCGCTGATCACCATCGTGTCGGAAGACGTGTACCAGTCCTTTTCGGCAATGGTGCTGGTCCCGTTGCTGGAGGCGTAGGGAGAGAAATCGGGTGGAACGTTGAAGCCCCCGTACTTGGCCGCCAGCCAGTACTGGTTCTTGGAAGCGTATTTCTGCTTCTCAAGGACGTCCATGAAGTAGCTGTTGACCGTCTGCGACCCGATCAGGTCGGGCCGTATGTCTTTGGTATGGGCGTCATAGGCCAAGCCAGCCAGGTAATAGCTGTTGCACCGATTCAAACTGCGATCGTCGTCTTTCGATTCAGTCGTAAGGCAGCTACGCTCGCCGAGGTCAACGAACCTGTCCCCGAGCTTGTCGAGCCCCTCGAGTTGCCCCACCATGTTGGTGGCCACTGCCACGTCGACAGAATCGTCCGTGACAGCCGGGTTGGTGCTGTCCAACGTGCTTTTGCTGCGCAGTGTGCTGCCGGGGAGGTTGGCGTCCCGGTGTGTGTTGACATCACCGATGCCCAGGACAAAGTTCTTCTGGCACGTATAGGCAATCGGGTCTTTCCAATCGGTGATGGCAGGAAACCCATCCAGCCAGGTGTTGGCCGTTGCCGCGGAATCTGCCCCCTTCAAGTCGGTGTACTGATTCAGGTTCCCCTGCTTCTTGAAGTAACGCAACGCGGCATAGTAAAGCTCGCTGACCGGATCGTGCGACTTGTACGACTTGGCCGAATAGCCGAACTTGTTGAGGTAGTTCATGACCCCGCTGTTGGGGATGGAGATGTCGGCGTAACCCGCATCCTTGGCGTCTTTCACGGTTTGAGTGGCGGCACTGCTGTCCGGGTTGGTGAGCATGACGCCGGTCTGTGCGTCCCACTCCGTCGCATCGTTGGTGGCGGCAGGCTTGCCAGGAACCGGGGCTTTCGGGCCGATGAATTTCATCCCCGCCCGCATCACGCCCCCATCGCGCTGATGGCTCGCTGAACCATTGTGGTTGTAGTAACCAAAGGCGGAGTACCGGAGTTTTGACGCGTACCTCTGCATCAGTCCTTCAGGTTTCGCGTATTTCGAAGGGTAGCTGGTGCAATTGCTCTCCAGCCCAAGGCCCGCGTCACACACCTTGACATTGATGTAGACGCGGTAGACGGTGGTGTCACTCACCTTCTCCGGGTTGGTGTAGTCGACCGGAACCGTCGTTTCGCCGTCGATGCTCCCGCTCTTGGTGATGTGCATCGCCGTTCCCAGGGCGCGCAGCCGGGTGGTTGCCGCGTCCCAAGCCAATGGTGTCGCACCAGAAACCGAAGACGACCCAGAAATGGTCTTGTTCGGGATCGTCGAGCTGCTGTTCTGCGCAGCATAGGTCTTGGTGAGAATCGTGGTGTCTTTCGTGTCGGTGCTGCGGTAGCCCCCGGTCATGACCCATCGAAACGCGTCCAGGGTCTGCATCGCCGCCCAGTTGAGGTAGTTGCCGCTCCACTTGCCACTGCAGCTGTGTTTCGACGCGAACGAGCTCGGAGAGAAATAGCTGGTCGAATAGTCTGGCGAGTCCTTTCCCCCCGTGTTGACGGCTTCGTACACGTAGCATTTTTCCGGGTCAAAGTACCCCAGGTAGGTGCTGGAAGCGTTGTAGGGAATGATCTTTTTACCGTCGATGCTGTTATAGGCAGGCGTTGTCGCCGTCGGCCATTCCACCGACAGGGCCAGAATCAGGTTGCCAGGCACGTTGACGGTGGACAGCATGGGCTGGTCGGCCAGGTCCACGGCCTGGCTCGTGCCCGGCCCGAGCAATGACAGAACACTCAGGCTGGCACACAGCAGTGCCTTGGCGCGTCGGCCGAGACGAAAGGAAAAAAGGCGTGGCTGTTCCATGGCAGAGATGCTGTGCTGAACGTTCAAAGCGCGAACGTCGATTGAAAGAAGGCTTGGGTGTTGCGCGGCCCCGTCACGCGGACGCTGACGCGGTACAAAGGTCGTCTCTCGCTCCCGGGCTTGCGCAACCAGCTGGAGCCGGAAGCGTCTGATGAACCGGCGGAGGTCTCGCAGCTGGCCTCGTTGAACGCGCCCGCGGCGAGGCACAAGCGATCGATGACGTAGCGCACGGTCACACCGTTTTCGCTGATGTCGGCGACGGAATATTTCGCGTCCTTGTAGGTGCTTTCGCTGGTGAGGACCTTGGGTATTCCGCTGGCATTGGTGGTCAGTCTCGCGGCCGCGTAATTGCCCGAGGCCAGGCTCGACTCCCGTGCCGACTCGGTCGCCAATGCGCCAGAACCCATGAGTTTTCGTGCTGCGGCAAAGCCTCGCTCGGCCTGGTTGGTGAGGTCGCGCTGGAACGACAGGTTGCCCGCCAACATGGCCGAGATGTCCGACGACCTCAGCATCGCGGCGGCTGCCAGCATCAACAAGACCAGGGCAAACAAGGTACCGATGAGTACAACGCCTTGCTCCTGGCGACGAAAGAACACGGTTTTCATCACAGGAAGTTGTTGCGCAAAGGGATGGTGGATTCCAGCGTTCTGTAGCGGTAGTGCCGCTCGCTGGACGTCAAGTCACGCGTGTGGGTCAGGCCTTTGATGTCGTTGAACAACGTCACCGCTGCGGCCGACACCTCTTCGCGCTCTGGCAGAGCCGTTCGCAGAATCAAACCGACCCGAATCGCCTTGATGTTTCGCAGCTTGCCCGCCGCCGCCAGGCTGCCGTCCGACAGATCGGACAGCCCGTACCCCGACTTGCTGTCTGTGGGCGAAACCCACAGGTCAACCTTCTTGTCGGTATTGGTATCGATGCCATAGAGCGCGTGCAGCTCGAACACGCCTTCGGCCGTGGCCTGCAAGGGCGTGTCCGTCGTCTGGAGCAGGTCGTGCGTATAGAGCGTGTTGTTGTCACCCACGCCCACGAGCACGAATTCGGGCAGTCGACCCAACCCGGCGTTGCCCAGCACGGTCGCCGTCCCGGTTTCCGAATAGCCGGTCACTGCCGTTTTGTCCACGGTTGCGGAATACCAGGTACCGGCCAACGCCAGGGCGTTGGTGGCAGAGCCCGTCGTGGCCGAAGAGCCAACCTGCGTCACCAGGCAAGGCGCCACGCCGCCGGCCTCGGCGGGCTGCTCATCACTGAGCAACACCAGATCGTTGGGAGAGAACGGCAAGGTGTTGGCCAGTGTCAATGCAGCGGCTTGCGCGGCCTCGGTGAACGGCGCGGGAACACCGCCCCAGGCCACCGCCGATGCCATGATCACCAGCACGTCGGACGCTTTGCCGCTGGCTCCGGGCGTGGTCTGCCCGGGAAGGATCAGTGCCGGCGCCAGCCGAAAAACGCCTGAGGTTCCGGGGTCCACGCTGGCAAACGGTGCCGCGAGGCCATCTTTGGCCGGAAGAATCTGCGTGTTCGACTTCGACGCGTGCAGCGCACAACCATAGGCAAAGCTGGCCGCCTGCGCAAACCCGCTGCCGGCGCTGCGCAGCTGGCGATCAATCTGCGCCATGGCCAGTGCCCCTGCCTTGTCGAGTTCGGAGCCCGCGGTGTTGGTGCGTCGCCTCGACTCGAAGTTGCTCATCACCATGTACACGGCCAGCGTCAGGAACAGGCCCACCAACAAAGAGACCATCAACTCGATCAGCGTGACGCCCCGCTGGCGGCGAAGCAAGGAATGGGCACGGATCATGGAATCACCACCTGCGTCAGGTACGTTTGATCGGGTTCGGTCGCCGCGCGCCATGGGGGGTGCCAGGTGATCGTGACCGTCGCCACCCCCTCCTTCGCACTCACCACGCCCTTGCCGCTGGGCAATCCCCCGTGCGCGGTGTCTGCCACGCGAGCGTTCCATGCCTTCAGCGCATCCTTTGAAAGATCGCTGGTCTGGTTGGTCCACATCAGCGTCACGACCTCGTTGGCCAGATCCGCCGCGCGGTTTCTGTCGCCGGCTTGTGTATCCACTTGGATCGCGTGCGCCTGAAGCCTGACCAGCCCGAGCACACCGACCGAAAAGATCACGAGCGACATCATGACCTCGATCAGGCTCATGCCAAGAACGGCACTTCGCCGAGCGTTGCGGCCGCCCCTTGGCAGATTTCGTTGTGTTGTCATCGTCAGCATCCGTCCGGGTTTTTGTCGGACAGTTCCTTGGCCGGGTCGCACATGCGAACCCGACCGCCCAAATAGACACGCAGCCGCAAGGCCCTGCCCGAACCTCGTGTCACGTCAAACTCGGCGGGGTTCGCCACGGCGCAGGCCGCACCGACACCGGTTTCATCTTTTGTGCGGCTGACCAGATGACCTTGCGCGCCAAAGCAGAGCACCGAAGGCCCCGCGATGCTCACGCCGTTTTGGGTACCGAGACTGGTGGCTTGAACAAGATCGTCTGCGCTGGCCTTCTCGTCCGAGTCGGCCAGCGGGAGCGCGCGCACGTACCAGTTGCTTCCCGCGGCACTGGCAGTGGCATTCCAGGCGGGCGCGGCAGCCGTGCGCACCAGCATGGTGGTCTTGCCCCGGGTAACGGCGGTGGACTGCACCACCCGCAACGCCCCCATCAGCGATTCCGAGGTGTTGCGAATGCTGGCATCCGCCACCCAGGTTCCCAACGACGGCACGGAAAGCAGCACCAACACGGCGACGATCACGATCACGACCATCAGCTCGATGAGCGTAAACCCCCGCTGGGAGGAGCGCCGGGCGGGGAGCATCAGCACGTTCCACCCTTCTTGGCGATCCAGCAGGCATAACCGGCCTTGGGAACTTCACCCCAGGCCTTGGGCAAGCCGGTCGTGGCCTGGGTTCCGCTGTTGTCCATCGTGAAGACAAAGCCAACGGTCGACCCCGCTCCTTTGGCCTGCAGCAGGTAGCTGGTGTCCTCCAGCGTGGGGCAGCTCACGGTGAATGTGCCCGCCATGCTGCTGTTGGCACATGGACTGACAATGGTTTTGCTCACGCTTTTGTAGGTGCGGTTGTCCTGGTAGTACTGCTCCATGCGCGCTCGCAGCGACGACAACGCCGTCGTGGCATCGACCAGACGGCCCCGCAAGACATAGTCCTGGTAGGAAGGCAAGGCCAGCGCGGTCAGGATGGCGACCACGGCCACCGTGATCATCAATTCGATCAAGGTGAAGCCCTGGTGCCTTCCCTGGCCACAGGAAACACACCGGCCAGTCCGGGACATCAACGCGGTTTCATGCGTCCATCCAGAGGACCCGGCCCGGATTGACGCGGTCGGGCCGACCCGCGATGGGCCATCGGAAAAACACTTCAACGGTGATCGGTTCATGAGCAAACCATGCGAGCTGCAGCCTCTCAGGGTTTGCGTTGGCGAACGCATCTGGTGGACCGCGTATCGGTCACCAAGCTGAGGGCGGTGAATGAGGAGCGCGATTCTGGGAGAACGCACTTCGTGCGAGTGTCAAACTTTTTACAGTGTGTTGACATGTAACAACTATGCTTACATCGATTACTGCAATCGTTTGTTTTTTTATGAAAAACGTCACACTTCGTCGCGCCCTCAGTTCAGACCGTTGGTACCGCTCCTGTCACAGCGAGCTGCAAACGGCCCTGGTGTCCTTGGCCCGACCCGTGCGGCTGGCCCATGGGGAGGAACTGTTCCTTCTGGGGGAACAGAGCCAGGGTCTGTTCTGCGTCCTGGACGGTGCGCTGTTGGTCAGCAATGTGGACAGGGATGGCAAGGTGGCCGTGTTGTCGCAGGTGGAGCCCGTCCAATGGTTTGGAGAGATCTCCACCCTGGATCGCGGGCCGCGGCACTTCTCTGCCCATGCCAATGGCGACACCAAGGTACTGTGTGTCGATGGCGCCGTGCTGGAACCCTGGCTCAATGCGCACCCGCTGTGTTGGCGGGACCTTGGCGTGCTGGCCAGCGGCAAGCTCCGTGTGGCCCTGGACGTCATTCAGGAACAGGCCTTTCTCCCGCTGGAGCAACGGGTCTTCAGGCGTCTCGAACGCATCGCTTCCGGTTACGGCAGTCGGGTCACGCCCAAGAAGCGGGTCCGAATCCCGCAAGAGGTGATCGCCCAGATGTTGGGCGTGAGCCGTCAGAGCGCCAACCGCGCACTGAAGTACCTGGAAGAGGTGGGCTTGATATTCCGAAGCTACGGCATCGTCGAACTGCGCACCCGCGCAACCACCGATGAAAAATCGTGTGGCGGCCCAACCACATCGAGCCCCCCATGGGCCATGGAGCCAGGCCCTTGAAAGGGCCCCTCAGAGCAGCTCGGGCGTCTGCACGGTGAGCAGCAGGGTCTGCAGGGCTCCGTTGCGTTCGCGCTGGCGCAACCACCAGAGCGCGCCCTTTTTCATCGGGCAGTCCTCCTCGGCCAGACCGAGCAGGCGCGCGATCACGCGGCCGAGCGTGGGTTGGTGGCCGATCACCACCACGGTGGATTTGCCATGGGGCCACTGCACCAGCTCCAGCAGGGCCAGCGGGTCGCCTTCGGGCGCGAGTTCGTCGCGCAGCTTGAACTTGCGCCCCAGCGCCAGCGCCGTCTGCTCGCAGCGGTGCGCCGGGCTGGCGTAGATGCGCGCGCCGTTGGGCAACTGGCGGTCGAGCCAGGCGGCCATGCGGGCGGCCTGTTTTTCACCGCGCGGCGTGAGCCGGCGGGCCAGGTCCTGCGCATCGCCCTGCTGCCCCCCGAGCGGATCGGGATGCTCCTGGGCTTCGGCGTGGCGCCACAGAATCAGGTCCATACCGAGGCTCCTAGCCTTTGCTGCCGTAGCGCGCCATCAGGCTCGCCTGGGCCGAATGCAGCACGGCGCGCGTCTTACCCGTGCCGGTGATGGCCGCGGGCACGTACCGGCCGTCGGGCTGGAGCAGCCAGGCGTCCTTGGTGTCGTGCAGGTAGGCCGAGAGGCATTCGTCCATGATGCGGCTGCGCAGGGCCGCGTCCGTCACGGGCCAGGCCAGCTCCACGCGGCGCAGCATGTTGCGGTTCATCCAGTCGGCGCTGGCAAGCCAGAGTTCGTCCGTGCCATCGACCCGGAAATAGAACACCCGGGAGTGCTCCAGCAGGCGCCCGATCACCGAGCGGATGTTCACGTTGTCCGTCACCCCGGGCACCTGGGCCGGCAGGATGCAGGCGCCGCGCACGATGAGGTCGATCTTCACGCCCTGCTGCGACGCCAGTGCCAGCGCGCGCGCCAGCGGCTCGTCGGTCAGCGCATTCATCTTCAGGATGATGCGCGCCTCTTTGCCGGCCTTGGCGGCCGCTCCCGCGGCCTCGACCTTCTCCAGCATCGCCTTGTGCAGATGAAACGGCGCGATCAGCGCCTTGTTCAGCCGCGGCAGGCGGTTCTGGCTCGCCAGGTGCAGAAAGATCTGCTCCAGGTCGGCGGTGAGCGCGTCGTCGGCCGTGAGGTAGCTCAGGTCGGTGTAGAGCCGCGCGGTGCCGGGGTTGTAGTTGCCGGTGGACATGTGGCCGTAACGGCGCAGGCGGCCGTCTTCGCGGCGGGTGATCAGCAGCATCTTGGCGTGGGTCTTGAGACCCACCACGCCGTAGACCACCTGGGCGCCCACCGACTCCAGCCGCTCGGCGTAGTTGATGTTGGCCTCTTCGTCGAAGCGCGCCTTGAGCTCCACCACGGCGGTGACTTCCTTGCCCCGGCGCACGGCCTCGCGCAGCAGGTCCATCAACTCGGACTTGGCGCCTGTGCGGTAGATCGTCTGCTTGATGGCCAGCACGTTCGGGTCTTCCACCGCCTCGCGCAAGAAGGCCAGAACGGCGTCAAAACTCTCGTAGGGTTGATGGATCAGCACGTCGCCCTGCTGCAGCCGCTCGAAATACGACTGCCCCGGGGTGAGCTGCATCGGCCAGCCGGCGTTGTAGCGCTCGAAGCGCAGCGCCGGCGCGTCCACCTGGTCGATCAGTTGGTTCAGCCGCACCAGGTTGACCGGACCGGGCACGCGGTAGAGCGACTGCTCGGGCAGCGCGAACTGCGCCAGCAGGAACGAGGACAGGTATTCCGAGCAGCCGGCCGACACTTCCAGCCGCAGGGCCTCGCCATAGTTGCGCTGCTGCAGCCCCTTGCGCAGCGCGGTGCGCAGGTTTTTCACCTCTTCCTCGTCCACCGCGAGATCGGAGTGGCGGGTGACGCGGAACTGGGAAAACTCGGTCACCTGGCGGCCCGGAAACAGGTCGGTCAGGTGCGAGCGGATCAGGCTGGAGATGGAGACGAAGTGGGTCTGTTTGGAGCCCTTGACCGGGGGCATGCGGAAAAAGCGCGGCAGGATGCGCGGCACCTTGACGATGGCGATCTCGTTTTCGCGGCCAAAGGCGTCTTTGCCGGTGAGCCGCACGATGAAGTTGAGCGACTTGTTGGCCACCTGGGGAAACGGGTGCGCCGGGTCCAGCCCCACGGGCAGCAACAGCGGCTGCACCTCGCGCGCGAAGAAGTCCTTCACCCAGCGGCGCTGGCGCGGGTTGCGCTCGCCGTGGGCCACCAGCTTGATGCCCTTTTTCTCCAGCAGGGGCAACAACTCGTCGTTGTAGATCGCGTACTGCTGGGACACCAGCTCGTGCACCTTGGCCGACACCTGATCGTGCGTGGCGGCGGTGTACAGACCGCGCTGCTCGTTGGCCTTGTACGCGCTCAGGTGCGGCGCCATGCGCACTTCGAAGAACTCGTCGAGGTTGCTCGACACGATGCTCAGGTAACGCAGCCGCTCCAGCAGCGGCACGTCGGGGCGGCGTGCCCAGTCCATGACCCGCTCATTGAAAGCCAGGATGCTGTGGTCCCGGTCCAGGAATTGCAGGCGGTTGTTGTTGATGTTGGCGCTCATGGGTTCCGTCAAGGTGTGCGGCCATGCCCGCCTCGCCTCCCCCGACGAACGGCAAGGGCACGCCTGTTTGACGATTATTCAACGGCGGGATGACGTTTGTGTGACAGTTTGACACGCTTGAGCACCGGCCCCTGCGACGCCGGCGCACCCGGGCGGGTACTGCGCGGCGTCGTGGTCCTGGCGGGCGCCACCGCCAGAAACGACACGAACAGCTCGGCCGCCCGGCCCCAGCCAAACAGCAGCGCGCGGTCGCGGGCCTCGTGGCGCTTGACCTTGAGGGCGTCCACCCAGGCCTCGTGCAGGTCGTCACGCAGCGCGCCAGCGCCGCTGTCGGCCACCACCTGCAGCGGCCCGTCCACCGGGTAGGCCGCCACCGGTACCCCGCAGGCCATGGCTTCGAGCATCACCAGGCCAAAGGTCTCGCTGCGGCTGGGAAACACGAACACGTCGGCGGCCGCGTACACCTGCGCCAGCTCGTGGCGCGGCAGCACGCCGAGCCAGTGCACGTTGGGGTAGCGCTCGCGCAGGGCCGTCTCCAGCGGGCCGACGCCACACACCACCTTGCTGCCCGGCACGTCCAGGTCGAGGAAGTCCCCGATGTTTTTTTCATAGGACAGGCGCCCCACGAACAGGCTCACCGGCCGGGCCAGCGGGCCCAGCGGCGGATACACCTGCGCTTCGTCGGCCAGGGCAAAGAGGCGCGTGTCCACCCCGTGCGTCCACTCGCGCAGCTGGCCGAACCCGCGCTGGCGCAGCATCTGCAGCACGCCCGCGGTGGGCACCATCACACCGCTGCTGGGGCGGTGAAAGTGGCGAAACAGCGCGTAGCCCCAGGACAGCGGCACCCCCAGGGCGGCGTGCAGGATCTCCGGGAACTTGGTGTGAAACGCGGTGGTGAACGCGAGGCGGCGACGCAGGCAATGGCGCCGGGCCGCCCAGCCCAGCGGGCCTTCGGTGGCGATGTGGATGGCGTCGGCCTGTGCCGCGTCGATCATCCGCGACAGCTGCCGCCCGGGAAACAGGGCCAGGTCGATGCCCGCGTACCCCGGGCAGGGCCGGGTGCGGAACTGGCCGGGCTGGATCACCACCACCTCGTGGCCGCGGGCCTGCAGCTCGCGCACCAGCTCCACCAGCGTGGTCACCACGCCATTGACCTGGGGTTGCCAGGCATCCGTCACCAGCACGATCTTCATTTGTGTCTCCCCTGTTCCCAAAATCCAGTGGCGCGCGCGGCCTCTCAGGCGTTGCTGCGTTCGCGCCATGCCTCGTCCATGGCCCGGGCCGCGGTCGGCGCCGGCTGCTCCGCGGATGCGGCCGCCGCCGGGCTGGCGCTCGGGCGCCAGTGCACCAGCTCCAGCCGGCCATTCATGTGTTCCACCAGGGCCGACAGGCTCTCGACCCAGTCGCCATCGTTGCAGTAGAGCGTGCCGTCGATGGTGCGCATTTCGGGCCGGTGGATGTGGCCGCAGACCACGCCCTGGTAGCCCCGCTGCCGCGCCTCGGCAGCCACGGCGCGCTCGAAATCGGTCACGTAGTTCAGCGCGCTCTTGACCTTGTGTTTCAGGTACTGCGAGAGCGACCAGTACGGCAGGCCCAGGCGCGCGCGCAGCGAGTTCAGGTGGCGGTTCAGCCGCAGCGTGAACTCGTAGAGGTTGTCGCCCACGTAGGCCAGCCACTTGGCGCACTGGATCACGCCGTCGAAATGGTCGCCGTGCACCACCCACAGGCGCTGCCCGTCGGCCGTGGTGTGAACGGCCTCGTTGCTGACCTCGATGCCGCCGAAGTTGTGGCCGTGGAACTGGCGCGCGAACTCGTCGTGGTTGCCCGGCACGAACACCACGCGGCAGCCCTTGCGGGCACGGCGCAGCAGTTTCTGCACCACGTCGTTGTGCGCCTGCGGCCAGAACCATTTGCGGCGCAGTTGCCAGCCGTCGATGATGTCGCCCACCAGGTACAGCGTCTGGCTCGGGTGGTGTTTCAGGAACGCCAACAAGGCCCCCGCCTGGCAGCCCGCCGTGCCCAGGTGCAGATCGGAAATGAAAACGGCCCGGTAGCGGGGCCGTTCTCCGCCCTCGGACAGATGCTCGTCGTCGGCATCGGAGCCGGCCGGCAGAACCCCAGCCAGCCCCCACCCGCCCAGCGCTTCAAAGGTTGTTCTCATCGTGGTTCCTTTGGATCACAGCGAACCCAGCCAAGCAGAAGTGACTCCCCCAGGGCACCGCGGAACCGGCTTCGCCGGGCCGCCAGTGCCGCCCCCCCGGGGGGTCGCACGAAGTGCGGCGGGGGGATCAACAGCCCAAGAAGTGTTTGCGATAGCGCGCCGGCAGGTCGGCAATGCGCATCAGCATCGGCAGATCGGCGGCGTTGAAGTCCGGGTCCCAGGCCGGTGGGCCCAGCACCTTGGCGCCCAGGCGCAGGTAGCCCTTGATCAGCGCGGGCGGCTCCACGTCCAGCGTGTCGTCGAGCTGCTCGATGGGCAGCGGCAGGCGCGGGCGCACATGGCAGTCGATCGGGGCCAGGTGTTTCTCTTTCACCTGGCGCCAGATGCTGGCCGCCGCGTGGCCGCCGCCCACCACGCCGTGCGGGCCCTCGTATTGCATGGGGATGCTGGCGCAGCCGATCATGGTGTCGAGCTGGTTGCGCACCATGAACTCGGCCAGCGCGCCCCACAGGGCCATGATCACGCCGCCGTGGCGGTGGTCCTTGTGCACGCAGCTGCGGCCCAGCTCCACCATGCGCTCGCGCACGCCGCGCAGGCGGGTCAGGTCGAACTCGGTGTCGCTGTAGGTGCTGCCCACGCGGCGGGCCTGGGCCGGCGTGAGCACGCGGTAGGTGCCGATCACCCGGCCGCTGGCGGCGTCGCGCACCAGCAGGTGTTCGCAGAAGTCGTCGAACAGGTCCACATCGTGGCCGGGCACGGCGTTGGACAGGATGGCCCCCATCTCGCCAGCGAACACGGCGTGCCTCAGCCGTTGGGCTTCACGAACCTCGTCCAGATGCCGGGCCCACGAGACATCGATGCCGCTCCCTGCGGCAGGCGTCCCCAGCGCAGGCGCCACCAGGGCTTGTGGCTGGAAATCGGTGCGGGGATGAAGTGACCTCCGTGGCCGGGTGACCGGCGAGAAGTCCAGCGTCGGGGTGGGCAGTTCTTTCATGTTCGGCTCCAGGTTCGTTGCGCCTGCCAGAGGCGCGGTGTTGATTGGGCTGTTGTTCATGAACCTGCATTCTGGGAACCGGGCGTGACCCGTCTGTGGCACTTGCGTGAAGCTTTCGTGACAGGGCCGGCGCCCCACAAAACCCCAGCGCCGACAGCCCCTGGCCATTGCACGATTCCATATTTCAAGTATTATTGAAACATGGAAATCACCACCCCCCAGGAATCCCAGGCCCTGAGCGCGCTGGCCGCGCTCGCCCAGGTGCAGCGCCTGCGCGCCTTCCGTGCGCTGGTCGTGGCCGGCCCCGATGGCCTCACGCCCGGCGTGTTGGCCGAACAGCTGGGGGTGTCGCCCAGCGCACTCTCGTTCCACCTCAAGGAACTGGCCCACGCCGATCTGGTGAGCGCCGAGCCGCAGGGCCGCCACCTGATCTACCGCGCCAGCTTCGACCGCATGAACGCCCTGCTCGGCTACCTCACCGAGCACTGCTGCGCCGGCCAGGCCTGCGAAGTGCCGGCGGACGCCGGCTGCAGCGACTGCGGGACCGCACCATGAACCTGGCCGACGCCATCAACCTGGGCTGCGCCTGCCAGACCCTGCGGCCGTCGAGCTTGCGCGAGCAGCTGGAAACCAGTCCGGCGCTCGGCGGCCTGACCGCGCGGCTGGCTGAGAGCCACCCGCACCTGTTTTCGGCCAGCGCCGTGTTCCTCGACCCCGGGGTGCGGCAGCAGATCGTGCAGGCCGTGACAACGCTGGAGCGCGTGATCGCCCTGCCCGCCTGGCGCGAACAGGCCCTGGCGCGCGCCAACCCCATCGCGGCGCTGGACTGGGGCCCGGCCGGCGTCTTCATGGGCTACGACTTCCACCTCGCGGCCGATGGCCCCAAGCTGATCGAGATCAACAGCAACGCTGGCGGCGCTTTCCTCAACACCGCGCTGGCCCGGGCGCACCGCGCCTGCTGCGCCGGCTTCGAACCGCTGTTCGACCCGGAAGACACCCTGCCGAGGCTCGACGAGGTGTTCGTCGCCATGTTCCGCGCCGAATGGCAATCGCAGCGCGGCGACGCGCCGCTGCGCAACCTGCTGATCGTGGACGACGCGCCCGGCCAGCAGTACCTCGCACCCGAGTTCGAAATGGCGCGCGCGCTGTTCGCCGCGCAGGGCCTGATCGCCGTGGTGGCCGACGCGCGCGAACTGCAATGGCGCGACGGCGCACTCTGGCACCCGGCCCTGCCGGATGGCATGCCGGTGGACCTGGTCTACAACCGTCTGACCGACTTCTACCTGCAAGACAACAGCCACGAAGCGCTGCAACAGGCCTATCGCGCCGGCGCGGCCGTGGTCACGCCGCACCCACGCACGCATGCGCTGTACGCCGACAAACGCAACCTGATCGCCTTGTCCGACCCCGCGCTGCTCGAAACCTGGGGCGTGAGCGAAGCCGACCGCGCCATGCTGCGCCAGGTGGTGCCCACCACGCAGCGCGTCACCGCCGCCAACGCCGACGCGCTCTGGGCGCAGCGGCGCGAACTGTTCTTCAAACCCGCCGCCGGCTTCGGCGCGCGCGCCGCCTACCGCGGCGACAAGCTCACCCGGCGCGTGTGGGGCGAGATCCTCGCAGGCGACTACGTGGCCCAGACCACCGTGCCGCCCAGCGAGCGGCTGGTGTCCGTGGATGGCCAGACCACGCTGCTCAAGCTGGACCTGCGCGCCTACACCTACCGCGGCCAGGTGCAGTTGCTGGCCGCGCGCACCTGGTCGGGCCAGACCACCAATTTCCGCACCGAAGGCGGCGGCTTCTCTCCGGTGGTGGTGCTGCCGCCCGCCGCCTCGCTCCCCAACCCCTTTCCCTTCCAAGCCTGACTGGAGCTACCGATGAAGCGCTTTCACGTCCACCTGCACGTCAACGACCTCGACAAAAACATCGGCTTCTATTCAGCCCTGTTCAACCAGCCGCCCACCCGCACCGAAAGCGACTACGCCAAGTGGATGCTGGAAGACCCGCCGGTGAACTTCGCCATCTCCACGCGCGGCACCAGCACCGGCGTGGACCACCTGGGCTTCCAGGTTTCGTCGGCCGACGAACTCGGCGCGCTCAAGACCCAGGCGCAGGCCGCCGACATGGCCTTGCTCGACGAAGGCGAAACCACCTGCTGCTACGCGCGCAGCGACAAATACTGGATCACCGACCCGCAAGGCGTGGCCTGGGAACAGTTCCACACGCTGGGCAACATTCCCGTGTTCAACGAAGCGGGGGGCGCCGCCGTGGCAACCGCCTGCTGCGCGCCAGCGCCCGCAGCGGCTTCGGCCGGCGCCTGCTGCAGCCCGGCCGATGTTCCGGCGTCAGCCGCTGGTTGCTGCGGACGCTGATCGCTCTGGATGGCCGCTGTGTGACACCCGACCCGGTGTCACACGCCCGTCACACGGGCACCGGACAATTCAATATTTGTTGAAGCGTCCATACTTGACCCAATTCCTCTCCCCCTTCACTGGACCTGTAAACATGAAAGTTGGTATCAACGGCATGGGCCGCATGGGCCGCCTGGCCCTGCGCGCCGCCTTCGGCGCGATCGAACGCGAGGCCATTGACCCACGCGGCGGCAACCGCCTGGACGTCGTGCACCTAAACGAAATCAAGGGCGGCGCCGCCGCCACCGCCCACCTGCTGGCCTTTGACACGGTGCAGGGCAAATGGCGCGCTGACATCGCATCGAAGGGTGAAGACGCCATCCGCATCAATCAACGCACGCTGTCTTTCAGCAACCACGCCACCGCCGCCGAGATCCCCTGGGGCGACCTCGGTGTGGACCTGGTGCTCGAATGCACCGGCAAGTTCCTCACGCCCGAAACCCTGCAAGGCCACCTGGACCGCGGCGCCAAGCGCGTGATCGTGGCCGCGCCGGTGAAGGTGGGCGACGTGCTGAACATCGTGGTCGGAGTCAACGACCACCTGTACAACCCGGCACGCGACCGCATCGTCACCGCCGCGTCCTGCACCACCAACTGCCTGGCGCCGGTCGTGAAGGTGGTGCACGAAACCATCGGCATCCGCCACGGCCAGATCACCACGCTGCACAACCCGACCAACACCAACCTGGTGGTGGACGCGCCGCACAAAGACCTGCGCCGCGCGCGCAGCGCCATGGTGAACCTGGCCCCCACGACGACCGGCAGCGCCACCGCCATCGCGCTGATCTACCCCGAACTCAAGGGCAAGCTCAACGGCCACGCGGTGCGCGTGCCCGCGCTCAACGCCTCGCTGACCGACTGCGTGTTCGAGCTCAACCGCGCGACCACGGCGGAGGAAGTCAACGCCTTGTTCGAAGCCGCCGCCAACGGCCCGCTGGCCGGCATCCTGGGCTACGAGAACCGACCGCTGGTGAGCGCCGATTACGCCCGCGACACGCGCAGCTCCATCGTGGACGGCCTCTCGACCATGGTCACCGACGGCACGCTGCTCAAGGTCTACGCCTGGTACGACAACGAGATGGGCTACGCCACGCGCATGGTCGATCTCGCCTGTCACTTGGAAGCCGTCGGCATCTGATCTCGGCACCATGAACACCGCGACCCGCAACTACGCCATCGTCACCGCCGCCTACTGGGGTTTCACGCTCACCGACGGCGCGCTGCGCATGCTGGTGTTGCTGCACTTCTACCGCCTGGGTTATTCGCCGTTCACGCTGGCGTTTTTGTTCCTGCTGTACGAAGCGGCCGGCGTGCTGGCCAACCTGATCGGCGGCTGGCTGGCCACGCGCTACGGCATCCAGCGCATGCTGACCGTGGGCCTGGTCACGCAGATCACCGGTTTCACCCTGCTCTCGCTGCTGAACCCGGCGTGGACGGCGGCCATGTCGGTGGCCTGGGTGGTGGTGGCGCAAGGCATCTGCGGCGTGGCCAAGGACCTGACCAAGACCGCCAGCAAATCGGCCATCAAGATCACGCAGGCGCAGGCCAAGGCCGAAGACCAGGACAACAACCAGCTTTTCAAATGGGTGGCCTGGTTCACCGGCAGCAAGAACGCCATGAAGGGCTTCGGCTTCTTCCTGGGGGGCGTGTTGCTGCAGGCGCTGGGCTTCCAGCACTCGCTCTGGGCCATGGCCGGGCTGCTGGTGCTGGTGCTGGCCGGTGTGGTGGGCTTTGTGCCACCGCTCATGGGCAAGAGCAAAGCGTCCAGATCGGCCAAAGAACTCTTTGCCAAGAACGCCGGCATCAACGGCCTGGCCGCCGCACGCGTGGCACTGTTTGGCGCGCGCGACGTGTGGTTCGTGGTCGGCGTGCCGGTGTTCCTGTATTCACAGGGCTGGAACTTCACCATGGTCGGCGGCTTTCTCGCGCTCTGGACCATCGGCTACGGCCTGGTGCAGGCGCTCGCGCCCAACATCGTCAAACGCAGCCCCGACGGCCTGAGTGCCGAGGTGCCGGCGGCGCGCTGGTGGTCGCTGGCACTGGCGCTGATTCCGATCGGTATTGCCGCCACCGTGCTGCTGGAGCTGCCGAACCTGCAGTGGTGGGTGGTCGGCGGTCTGGGCCTGTTCGGCTTTGCCTTTGCCGTCAACTCTTCGGTGCACTCCTACCTGATCCTGGCCTACGCCGGCAGTGAGAAGGCCGCCGAAGACGTGGGCTTCTATTACGCCGCCAACGCGCTGGGCCGCTTCTTCGGCACGCTGATGTCGGGCCTGCTCTACCAGTGGGGCGGTCTGCTGTACGCCCTGGCCGGCTCGGCGCTGATGCTGCTGGTCTGCTGGCTGCTGACGCTGGCGCTGCCCACGCGCCTGGCGCTCAACGGTTCTCCCTCACCCACCCCCTAGTTCCTGCCCCTCCATCGAAGGACGCCCCCATGAACACTCTCAAGGTCTACAACGTGCTGTTTCTCTGCACCGGCAATTCCGCGCGCAGCATCATGGCCGAAGCCATCCTCAACGCGCAGTCGGCCGGGCGCTTTCACGCCTTCAGCGCCGGCAGCCACGCCGTGGGCACGGTGAACCCGGGCGCCATCGACCTGCTGCAGCGCAACCACTACCGGACCGACAGCCTGCGCAGCAAGAACTGGGACGAGTTCGCCACGCCAGGCGCGCCGGTGATGGATTTCGTGTTCACCGTCTGCGACAAGGCCGCCGCCGAAGTCTGCCCGGTCTGGCCGGGCCAGCCGATCTCGGCCCACTGGGGCGTGGCCGACCCGGCCGCCGTGACCGGCAGCGACGATGAGCGTCACAAGGCTTTCTATGACGCGTTCAGCGTGCTCTCGCGCCGCATTTCGCTCTTCATGTGTCTGCCGATTGAAAAGCTCAGCCGTCTGGCACTGCAGCAGGAAGTGAGCGGCATCGGCCGTGTCATGGAACCCGCGCCGAGCAGCACCACCGCCTGACCGCCGCCTGGCGCTGCCCTGGACAACCATCACAATCGCCGCATGGGACTCTTCGAACGCTATCTCACCGTCTGGGTCGGCCTGGGCATCCTCGCGGGTGTCGGGCTGGGTCTGCTCTCCCCCGCCAGCTTCGCCGCGATCGCGGCGATCGAAGTGGCGCACGTCAACCTGATCGTGGCCGTGCTCATCTGGATCATGATCTACCCGATGATGATCCAGATCGACTTCGCCGCCGTGCGCGACGTCGGCAAGAAACCGCAGGGTCTACTGCTCACGGTGGTGATCAACTGGCTCATCAAGCCCTTCACCATGGCGGCGCTGGGCGTGCTGTTCTTCAAGTATTTGTTTGCGCCCTATGTGGACCCGCAGTCGGCCAACGAGTACATCGCCGGCATGATCCTGCTGGGCGTGGCGCCCTGCACCGCCATGGTCTTCGTCTGGAGCCAGCTCACCAAAGGCGACCCCAACTACACGCTGGTGCAGGTCTCGGTGAACGACCTGATCATGGTCTTTGCCTTCGCACCCATCGCCGCCTTCCTGCTCGGCGTGACCGATCTGGCTGTGCCCTGGCAGACGCTGTTGCTGTCCACCGCGCTCTACGTGGTGCTGCCCCTGGTGGCGGGTGTGCTCACACGCCAGGCGCTGCGTGCACGCGGCGACGAGGCGGCGGTGGGCGCGTTCGTGAAGGTGCTCAAGCCCTGGTCGGTGGTGGGCCTGATCGCAACCGTGGTGCTGCTGTTCGGCTTCCAGGCCGAGACCATCGTGGCCCAGCCGCTGGTGATCGGGTTGATCGCCGTGCCGCTGCTGATCCAGACTTACGGCATCTTCGCCATCGGCTATGTGGGCGCGCGCTGGCTCAAGCTGCCGCACGACATCGCGGCGCCGGCCTGCCTGATCGGCACTTCGAACTTCTTCGAGCTGGCGGTGGCGGTGGCGATCTCGTTGTTCGGCCTGCACTCGGGCGCTGCACTGGCCACGGTGGTGGGCGTGCTGGTCGAAGTGCCGGTCATGCTGTCTCTGGTGGCACTGATCAACCGCACGCGGCACTGGTTCGTGGCCCAGCCGGCTTGAGCCCACGCCCCTGCCAGAATACGGGGCTGTGACGCCCAACGCCCCCACGCCAACCCCTTCCCGCCTGCAACTGCCCGCCGCGGCGCAGCCCCTGCTGTGCCATCCGGCCACCCCTTGCGCGCTGGATCTGTGGGTGAACGTGTCGCTGGCGGTGGCCGGTTCTGAACAGGGCCCCGGCTGGCTGCTGAGCTACCAGCTGCGCGGTGAGGTGGGCGGCTTGCGCCTCCCGGAGCCGGCGTTGCCGGGCCCGGCCGACGGCCTGTGGCAACACACCTGCTTCGAGGCCTTCGTGGCCCGAGCCGGTGAGGCGGCCTACCGCGAATTCAACTTCTCCCCCTCGGGCCAGTGGGCGGCCTACCGCTTCAGCGCCGAGCGTGCGCGCGACCTGCCGGCTGAAGCCGCAGAGGCGCCCGTCGTGCCCAATCTGCAACTGGAAACCACCGAGCACATCCTGACCCTGCTGGCCTGGCTGCCCCGCCACGCCCTGCCCGCGCCAGCGGCAGGGCAGCCTCTGCAACTCGGCCTGTCCGCGGTGATCGAGGACAGCGAGGGCCGGCTCAGCTACTGGGCCCTGCGGCACCCGGGCGCGCGCCCCGACTTCCACCACCGCGACGGCTTCGCCCTGACGCTGACGCAGCCCCTCTTCGACCCACCCACCGCCTCCCGAGACACCGCATGAAATTCGGCATCGAACGCTTCATCGAAGACCCCGCCCTGCGCGCGCCCCTGGCCGGCCGGCGCGTGGCCCTGCTCGCCCATCCGGCCTCGGTCACGCGCGATCTCACACATTCGCTTGACGCCCTGGCGGCCCTGCCCGATGTGAACCTCACCGCCGCCTTTGGCCCCCAGCACGGCCTGCGCGGGGACAAGCAGGACAACATGGTCGAGTCGCCCGACTACCTCGACCCGCGTCTGGGCATCCCCGTGTTCAGCCTTTACGGCGAGGTGCGCCGCCCCACCGACGCCATGGTGGACAGCTTCGACGTGCTGCTGGTCGACCTGCAGGACCTGGGCTGCCGCATCTACACCTTCATCACCACGCTGCGCTACGTGCTCGAAGCCGCGGCACAACATGGCAAGGCGGTCTGGGTGCTGGACCGCCCCAACCCCGCGGGCCGCCCGGTAGAGGGCCTGACGCTGCGCCCCGGCTGGGAGAGCTTCGTCGGCGCCGGCCCCATGCCCATGCGCCACGGCATGACCATGGGCGAGCTCGGCCTCTGGTTCATCGCCACGCTGGGGCTGACGGTCGACTACCGCGTGATCACCATGGACGGCTGGGCGCCCGACTCGGCGCCCGGTTTTGGCTGGCCCACCGAGCGCACCTGGGTCAACCCCAGCCCGAACGCCGCCAATCTCTGGATGGCGCGCGCCTATGCGGGCACCGTGATGCTCGAAGGCACCACGCTCAGCGAAGGCCGCGGCACCACGCGCCCGCTGGAGCTGTTCGGCGCGCCCGGCATCGACGCGCGGCGCTTGATCGCCGACATGCGCCGCATCGCGCCGCAGTGGCAACGCGGCTGCGTGTTGCGCGAGTGCTTTTTCGAGCCCACCTTCCACAAACACGCGGGCCAGCTCTGCGCCGGTGTGCAGATCCACGTGGAAGACCCGACGCACTACGACCCCACCGCGTTCCAACCCTGGCGCCTCCAGGCACTGGCGTTCAAAGCGCTGCGTGTGCAGGCGCCCGGCTACCCGCTGTGGCGCGACTTCGCCTACGAATACGAACACGACCGCCTGGCGATCGACCTGATCAACGGTGGGCCGGCGCTGCGCGAGTGGGTGGACGATCCGGAATCAACGCCCGAAAACCTCGACGCGATCACCCGGCCGGACGAGGCTGACTGGATAGAGACCCGGAAACCCCACTTGCTCTACTGAGCAACGAGGAACTGCCTACCAGGATGCTGCGGCACCGGCTTCGCCGGGCCACTCGCATCGCCCCCTTGAAGGGGTCGCGCGCAGCGCGGCGGGGGTGGGTCTGTTCACAGCCACTTCTGCATGAACTGCGCCGTGCCCATGGCCGGATCGAGCTGGTAACCGGCGTAGCCGATGCGCTGGTAGAGCTTGACCGCGGGCGCATTGCCCGAGAGCACCTCCAGCGTCATCTTCACCGCGCCGCGCTCGCAGGCGATCGTTTCGGCCAGTGCCAGCATCAGCTCGGCGATGCCACGCCCGCGGTGGCTGGCCAGCACCGCCACATCGTGCACATTCACCAACGGCCGGCAAGCGAAGGTGGAAAAACCCTCGATGCAGTTGACCAGCCCCACCGGCGCATCGCCGTCGAACGCCAGCACGCTGTAGGCCTGCGGACGGGCGGCGAGTTCGGGCACCAGATGCGCCTTGGCAAAGTCGGACAGCGGCTCACCACCGCCGGCCGGGTCGCTGGCGTAAGCGTCGAGCAGCATCACCAGCGCGGCCTGGTGCTGCGGGTCGGCGTAGTCGGCGCGCTGCGCCGTGATGGCCGATACCGGTTGCGGGTTCATTGGCGTGCTTTCGCCCTGCGGGCTGCGGTGCGAGCTTGCTTGGGAACGGCCCGGCGCGGCGCTCACTGGAGAACCTTCGCCCTGCGGGCTGCGGTGCGAGCTTGCTTGGGAGCGGCCCGGCGCGGCGCTCATACCGGCACCTGCGACTTCACGGCCTCGACCAGCCGCTCGGCGCACGACTGCGCCTGCTGCGCATCGCGCGCCTCGACCATGACGCGCAGCAGCGGCTCGGTGCCGCTGGGCCGGATCAGCACCCGGCCGGTCTCGCCCAGCTCGGCCTCGACGGCGCGAATCGCCTCGTCCAGGCGGGTGTTGGTCTTCCAGTCCTGGCCGGGTTGCAAGCGCACGTTGATGAGCGTCTGCGGAAACAGCGTCACCTCGGACAGCAGCTGCGCCATGGTCTGGCCGCTGTCCATGCAGGCGGCCAGCACCTGCAGGGCCGACACCAGGCCGTCGCCGGTGGTGTGGCGGTCAAGCACCAGCAGGTGGCCCGAGCCTTCGCCGCCCAGGCTCCAGCCGTGCCGCTCCAGCTCTTCGAGCACATAGCGGTCGCCCACACGGGCGCGCACGAATTTCACGCCCTTGCGCTTGAAGGCCACCTCCACCGCCATGTTGGTCATGAGCGTGCCCACCACGCCAGGCACGTCGATGTCGCGGGCGATGCGGTCGGCCGCGATCAGGTACAGCAACTCGTCGCCGTTGAACAGGCGCCCGGTGGTGTCCACCATCTGCAGCCGATCGGCGTCGCCATCGAGCGCAATGCCGTAGTCGGCACCGTGCGCCTTCACCGCCTCCACCAGCGCCTGGGGGTGGGTGGCACCCACATCCTGGTTGATGTTCAGCCCGTTGGGGGCGCAGCCGATCCGGACCACCTCGGCGCCGAGTTCGTGGAACACATCGGGCGCGATGTGGTACGCCGCACCGTTCGCGCCGTCCACCACGATCTTGAGGCCCTTGAGCGTGAACAGGTGGGAACAGGTGCTCTTGCAGAACTCGATGTAGCGCCCCGCCGCGTCGTCGAGCCGGCGCGATTTGCCCAGGCTGGCCGAATCGGCCCAGGCCGGCGGCTGCGCCAGCACGGCCTCGACCGCGAGCTCCCATTCGTCGGGCAGCTTGGTGCCCTGGGCGCTGAAGAACTTGATGCCGTTGTCGTCGAACGGGTTGTGGCTGGCGGAGATCACCACGCCCAGGCTGGCGCGCTGGGCACGCGTGAGGTAGGCCACGGCCGGCGTGGGCACCGGGCCGAGCAGCACCACGTCGACGCCCGCCGAGTTGAAGCCCGATTCCAGCGCGCTTTCCAGCATATAGCCGGAAATGCGCGTGTCCTTGCCGATCAGCACCGTGGGCCGGCTTTCGTGCTGCTTGAGCACCCGCCCCACGGCGTGGGCCAGGCGCAGCACGAAGTCGGGCGTGATGGGGGGCTGGCCAACCGTGCCACGTATGCCGTCGGTGCCAAAGTATTGTCGTGTCATAGGGGGAAGAAAGATGGGCGGACTCGACCGCAAGGGGCAGGGGCCGCTCCGGGCGGCCTGGTCGGCATTTTAGGACTTGCCCGTATCGCCCTCAAAGGCCCCGACGCGGCTCGGTGGCGCGAAGGTGGGTGCGGGGTTCGTTGGGTTGACCGACGGCAACGGCGCCCGTTGGCACCCCGGCCCGTCGCTACGGTGTGTCCTACCGTTCCAGTTGGTGCAGCAACCCGTCCACCTCGTGTTGAATCCCCGCCAGCCCGGTGTATTCGCTGGGGGTCGCGGGCATGCGCTGGCGATGCGCCTCGTACTGCTGCGCCAACGAGGACTCAACGCTCTCCTGCACCACCGGCGGTGGGGTCTGCGGCATCGGATCGCGGGCCAGCGTGGGGTCGGCCCGGGTGCCTGGAACCAGGGGCTCACTGCCCGGCAGGGTCAGCAATGGCACCGACACCTTGGGCAACAGCCGCTCCTTGAATGCGGGGTCCTGGTAGTAGCGGATCTTGTCCGCCATCACCGGGTGGGCCATGCCCTCGACGAGCAGAATTTCCTTGTCGTCGCCCATGGCCTTGAGCTCCTGCGGCAGCATCAGCGCGCGACGCTCGTCGCTCTCGCTGCGCGTGTAGCTGCTTTCGCGCGACCTGCTGCGGCTCACGCTGTCCTTGCGCATGCTGGTGTAGCCCAGCATGTCGCTGTATTCGTTGGCGTCGTGCTGTTCGCGCGGTGCAAAGATGATCTGCAGCGCGTGGTTGGTCATGATGGTGCGTGCCTGTTCCTTGCCGTAGGTCGATTCCAGTTGCGACAGGCTCTGGACGATGGGCATCAGGCGCAGGTTGTAGCCGGCCATGAAACTGACCGCGCTGGCGATGATGTCCACCCGACCGATGCTGGTGAACTCGTCCATCAGCAGCAGGCACTGGTGCCGCAGCGCCGGGTTGGCCTGGGGCAGTTCCCGGGTGTTCTGGTTGATCAGCTGGCTGAAGAACAGGTTGAGCATCAAGCGGCTTTCGGCCAGCTTGTTGGGCTGGATCGCCACGTAGATGCTCATCTTCTTCTTGCGCACGTCGCGAATGTCGAAGTCGTTGGCGCTTGTGGCGGCGTCCACCACGGGGTTGAGCCAGGGGTTCAGCGGCTCCTTGAACGTGCCCATGATGCTGGCAAAGGTCTCGTTCGCCTGCCCCAGCAAGGTGGCGAACGCCGCTTTCGCGCTCGGGCTCAGGTGGGGCCAGCTGGCCAGGTCGGCCAGATAGGTCTTGATGTCCTGGCCCGCGCGGCCGGACGCCAGGCGGTAGAGCGCCCCCATGGTGGGCGCTTGGGGACGGTCCTCGCCCGAGCCGAAGAAGCGGGCCAGATAAGCGGCCTGCTCGAACGCGTAGAGCGCGAACGCGACAAAGGCGTTCTGGGCCTGGTTGGCCCAGAACGGGTCCTTGTGCAGGTCCGTGGCCGGGTACAGCATGGCCGCGATGCTCTGCACATCGCTGACCCGGAAGTTCGGGTCATCGGACACATAGCCCAGCGGGTTCCAGCGGTGGGTTCGCAGGTCTTCCGCGAAGGGGTTGAACAGGTAGACCTCCTGTCCGTAGCGGGCGCGAAAACCACTGGTCAGATCGAAGTTTTCCTGCTTGATGTCCAGCACCACCACCGAGCCCTGGTAGCTCAGCAGGTTCGGAATCACGAGGCCCACGCCCTTGCCCGAGCGGGTCGGCGCGGCCAGTATGGCGAACTGCTGCCCGTTGAAATACAGGTACTTGCCGTCTTTCTTGCCCACCACCAGCGCGGTGTCCGAGGGTGCAAGCATCTTGCGCTGGCGCAAGTCGGCCATCTGGGCAAAACGGGCCTCACCGTACAGGTTCGGGCGCTGTTTTTTCAGCACCAGCACCAGCGCGCCCAGGAGCGCCAACAACGGCAGGGCAAAGCCCATCAGACCGCTGGTCTGCACAGTTTTCCCGAACTGGGGGTGCGCCGAATGGGCCCACCAGTACGCCGGGTAGCTGGTCAGGCCCAGCTCCTCCAACGGCAAACCCAGGCGCCAGAACAGGATCAGGCCACTGAGGTAAGCACCACCAAGACAGGCCACCAGCAGCACGGCCACCAGGAACATCAACCGGGTCTGGCGCATGGCCCGCTCACTCTTTCTGACTCGACAGCCGCGCCAACCGCACCTTGTACTGCTGGATCTGCGAGCGCGACAGGTCGTAACGACAGGCCTCGATGGCCGAGTTGAACAACGCCGCGGGCAGGGCCTGCTCGCGCACGAACAAGGCGCAGCGCGCGTTGCGGTAGCGCAGCCAGGTGGCGTGCGAGATGGCCAGGTTGCGAGAGAAGGCCTGCACGTAGTCGCGACTCTGGTTCTGTTGCAACAACTGGCGCTGGGCGCTGCGGTATTCGCGCACCACATCCTGCATTTCCTTGTCCGCTTCCAGCCTCGACTTGCGGCAACCCAGCAACTCGGGGGTGGGCCCCTGGCAGGCCTGATCGGCCGGTGCCTGGGCCCACCCCGTGCCTGGCCCCAGCTGGCGCACCCATCGGGCCGCCTGGGCAGAATAACAATGGGTCTCCTGGGCGGTGTGCCCGGCCTCGACGGCGAAGCGCAACTGCAGACAACCTCGGCCGGCCGGCATCAGTTCACCCAGATGCGACAGCGGCTCAACCGCCACGAAGGTGCGGGTCTGCGGCTCGTACTGGTACAGCACCGACACGGGCATCTGGCTCTCGGGGGCCAGCAAGCGCACCACCGCGAAGTCCTGCCAGCCATCGCCGTTGGCGTCCCAGAACTTCAACCACTGCCGGCCATCGATGTTGTCGCGCGGCAGCTCAAACGCATGCGGTATGGCCTGCAGCTCCTTGCCGCCCTGACTCACCACCACAAAGCCCGCGCCATAGACCTGATCGTCATCGTCGGCGCTGTCGTCAAACACGAAGTCGAACCGGTAGGCCTCGCTGTCTGGCGCCAGTTGAACCAGCATGGGCTCCAGACCCCGATCAACCATGTTTTCCAGCCCGGCGCACGCGGTCAGCAAACCGCCCACCAGACCCGCGCCGACCCAGCGGCAGACCGTCCACCAGCCCTTCTTTTTCATCATCACTCCAGCTCCCTCATTTCACGCTCACACGACATCGATCCATTGCCCGTCAGACGCCATCCCTAGACGCAGCGGACATACACCGAGGTTTCAACCCGCTCCGTCATCAAGTCAACGACTCTTCTGGACCAGCGCAACTCGTCCTTGCGGACCTCGAAAACATAGGTCTCCAGCACCTTGGGCGCCTCGTACGGATACGTGTCCAGGAGCCCCTGGAGACGCCAGGTCGAACGCCGCTTCGCCCGGACATCAACCACAAAAACCACCTTGTGCTGACCCACAGGGCCCCACTCCATGATGTTCTGGTCGCCGATCTGCAATGCGCCGGGGTCCAGCTCCACCGGGCGCCGCCGGACATACCGTGCGCACTGCTGTGCGCCGGCTTCGGTCTTCGGGTACCAGATGCTACGCATTCCGACCGGCGTCAGATCGGAGCGCGCCCGTGGCGACGCGGCCTGGGCACCACCTGGCAACACCACGGCCATGCCCAGCGCCAACACACACGAAGCAAAAAATTTGTTCAACATGGGTCAGTCCATGGCCAATCGGCGTTGCGGATCGAAGTCAATACCCGTGATGTAGCGCCGCCCCGCGTGGGCCTTGATGTGCACCACCACATCGATGGTCAACATCAGGAGTCGCTTGATCTCGGCGAACGCCAGGCCCGAACCTTCGGGCGAGGCCTTGATCATCAAGGCCATCTGGTCCCAGGTCTGGCTGGTGCTGCCAGCGTGGCAACTGGTGATGGAGCCCGGGTGGCCCGAGGCACAGTTGCGGATGTAGTAGAACGACTCGTCCCCGCGGATTTCCGCCAGGATGATGCGGTCGGGCTTCATGCGCAGACAGGCTTCCATGCAGCCCTTGGCCGACACGTTGGCCGTGCCCTGCCCGCCCCGCGAATAGATCAGGTGCACCGCATTGGGCTGCTCGATGAACAGCTCGCGGGCGTCTTCGATCGTGATCAGGCGTTCGTCGTCGGGGATGTGCGTGACCAGCGATTTCATGAACGTGGTCTTGCCACTGCCGGTGGCACCCGACACCACGATGTTCTTCTTGTAGTGCACGGCCTGGCTGAAAAAGCCGTGGTAATCGCGGGCTCTCTTGAGCTCCAGCAACTCCTGATCCATCGCGCTGATGCTCCCATCCTCTTCAAGGATCCGATCGAAGAAACCGTCACTCTGGTACTGGTTCAGCGTCTTGGTGTAGCGCGAAGGCAGGCGGATAGTGATGGAAACCTGGTCGGCCGGCACCGCGGGCGGCAACACGAACTGGGCGCGCTGCCCGGTCGGAAACGTCAGCGATACCACCGGGTCCACGTTGGTGATGCGCTGCCCCGTCTTGCTCTCGTTGACCACCGTGGTGCAGAACTGGCGCGCCCGGTCAAACGTGAGACCGGGCACGTCCATCCGTTGCCAGCCCGCCGCCGTTTCCAGGAACACCTCGCCTGGGCGGTTGATGCAGATTTCGGTGACGTTGGGGTCGCTCAGGTAGCCGGAGATCCCCAGCACGTGGTACTGGTACTCCAGAAACTCCGTTGAAATGTTCGCGATCGGTTCGTCGTTCGGCTGTTCCGTCATGTTGTGCAAACGTCCACGATCACCGCATCACGCTGGAGAAGTCGACGTCGCGGGCCGCAAAGATGTTGATCACCGTGCCGTTGAGCACTGTCACCGTGGCCTTGCGGTTGGCCGATCGGGCCAGCATGTCTGAAGCCGCCTTCTTCACCGTGGTGGCGGTCTGAGACTCCCAGGGATCCACCCGCGTGCTGGCCAGACGGCCATCGCTGTCGTACTGCGAGGTTTCGCGCCCGCGGATGTCGTTGCGATCCGCGAACTTCTGCGCACCGGCGTCGATGCCGTCCGCGAGCAAACTCACCAGCAAGGCCGAGCCAATGCGCTCCCCCCAGTGACCGTCGTAGTGGCCCGGCACCCCGGTTCCGCCCAATGCGTCCGTGCCTGCGCTGTCGATCCGAACATCCAGGCCGGTCGTGGTCAACACGCGGGTCCAGACGATACCGACTCGGTCGTAGTGCTCATCGGCGTATTTGTATTCACCCGTGACCTTGGAGCCCTTGTCGATCAGCAGGCGCCTCCCGTTCACCGAATAGATCGGCTCGGTGACGATGCACGAGGTCATGCCGGGCAGGGTGGACACCACCTTCGTTTCCAGCGAGCAACGGATGAAGGTGCCACGCGTCAGGGTGAAGTCGGCGTTGGCCAGAACCTCCACGGCGCCCCGCTTCACGGCGGAGAACTCGTCTTCGAAGAACGGGTTCTTTTTGCCCTTGTCGGTCGTCGCGATCAGGTTGTCCCGACTGGCCATGCGCCGCTCCAACAGGTCGTCCCGGGTTGCAGGTCCATCGGCCATTGCAACAGGTTCCGGCAACGGGGGCGCCAGGGTCGGCGCAGCCTGCGCCACAGGAGGGGGCGGCAGCTTCAACACCGGTTTCTCTGGCACCGTCACCTCTTCGAAGGTGACCCGCTTCTTGTCGTCGCCATCGGCGGAGAACGCATTGCTGGCCACCCACAGCGTCATGCCGATGGTGGCCAACGACACCAGGACGATATAGGCCACCGCCGTCTTGTTCACGCCGCGCGTGAGACCTGCCGACAGCTTGGGCATGTTGTCCGACAGCGCCGGACCCGGGGCACTCCCATTGGGAAATTGCATGCTCATTTGTTCCTCCTCAATCCAACCACATCGTTGCCCAGTCGCATCACCAGGTATGGGTAGACGCCCAGGACCACCATCACGTTCTTTTCGCTTTTGGTGTTCACCAGAAACTCCTCACCGGCACGCTCGTGGCGGCCAAACACCGCTGGGAAGTTCGCCATGGGCGGCAGATGGATGTAGGTGAACTGCTGGTTGTCATAGACCCGCGTCGGCACGATGGTGGAGTCCTCGCGGACCGCCGAGTAGTCGTAGTTCAGGTGGTAGTTGTTCTGCGAGTTCAGCGCACCCGGCGACGGCGACAGCACCGCATTCACCGCCGCCATGCTGCTCGCCTTGTCGGGCTCATCGCTGCCATAGACAAAACGCACCTTGTAGAAGACTCCCGCGCTCTTCGCTTCTTCCAGCGTGCGCCACTTGGTGGCCGACACCCGCAAATCCAGCAGATACGAACGCATGTTCGTGCGGATGTACATGTTGGTATCCACGTCCACATTCTTCGGCCGGATGTAGAAGATGTTGTCGCGCCGCACCAGCTCCCAGCCGTCGCTGAAACCCGTGCCAAAGTCCTTGATCTGCTCCTGGGCGCTGATTTCAATCTGCGTGGCAATGCCCAAACCGGTGTTGACGCGGACCACCTGGTCGGGTCGATAGACCACATCGCGCACTTCTTGCGCCAGGGCGGCACCCGGCCCCGTCGCGCTGAAAGCGGCCAATATGGCCCAAAGCCATCGAAAGCGAGTGTTTTTGATCATCTTTTGGCGGTCCCTGTCTGTTCGAGAGTGCTTGCTGGGTTGTGTCGACATCATTGCCCCTGGGTTGGCGTGGCAGGTGCGCCCGGTAGGCTGGTCCTTGCATCCACCGCGGGGGTCGGTTGCGAGGAGGGTGCGGCCTCAGCACCCCGGTGCAACACGCCGTCTTCTTCCGTGAGCAAGGGCATGCCTACATCCTGTTCTGTCGCCTTGAAAACCGGCGCATTGAACTCGTCGTCCACCTTGAAGGCCGTGACCTGAAAGCCCAATGGGTTGCGCAAGCGCAGGTTGTCCTCCATGCGCAGATTGGCCTTGTACTCATAGCGCAACGTACCCACATGGCTGCTGAGGTATTCGCTTTTGCCCGTGCTCTTGTCGAATTTCCACTTCTCGAACCGCACCGTCGCACCCGTCGGGCGCGCACCGCGCTCCTCGTCCAGACCATTGAACACAATGCTGTTGACCTTGATACGGATCGCAAAATTGCGGCCCCACTTCTTCTCCGGGCTGTTGTCGGTGCCGTCGAACTGCTTCACGAACAAGCCCTTGACCTGATCGTTCGACATCGCCGCCACGTACTCCCAGTCGTGTTCGTTGATCGTGTCGTAGTCGTAGCCCTCCCGCGCTTGCACGAAGCGCGCCACATGGCTTCGGTTCAGCGCTTCGCTGGCATAAATGCCGGTCGCAGCCACGTTGTCCCGCAGGTGCGACACCGTGCTCGTGCTGCGCTTCAAATCCACCGTCACCAGATAGGGCACCTTCTCCTTGAGGGGCAGCATGTACGCGATGCTGACCACCAGACACACCGTGACGGCCATCGAGCAAAACGCCACGATCCAGGCCCGACGCTCACTGCGCTTGACCATGGTGATCACGTTCGATTCGAAATCCATCGACTTCTTGAGAATCTCCTGCGAAGCCTGCGACAACTCGCGCTTGAAAAAAACCATATCAGCCCTGAAAACCTTGTTGATCCGTAACCGTCATGTCTGGCTCGATACCGCCCTCAAGGCATCTTGGTCACCAGCAGCGACTTGCTGGCCGTGACCTGAACCCGCAGCTTCTGCGCTGCGTAACTGCGGCGAACCGTGTTGAGCGCCCGCTGTAGGTTGTTGTCCTTGACCGACTCCAGGCCACTCACCAGCGTCAGGTCGCTGGGGTATTGCCAATCCAATGAACCGCCGTACTCCTTCGCCCAGCGCTCCAGCATGTGGCGCAACGTCGAGTCGGTCGGCAGCATCTGAAATTTGGGCAACTCAGCCTCCTCCTTGAGCGGAATTTCCTGAGGAACCTCACTGAGCGTGTTCACCGGTTTCCAGTTGTCCGCCATGTCCACCGCCTGAGGCGTGGTACAGGCCTGGAGCGCAACCAGAAGGGCCAGCAAAGACAAACGGGGTGTGACAGACAGTATTGTTTTCAGAATCATCATTTTTTTGGACGTCCCTCTGGGAAGTTCGATCCATGTAGCGTTGTGGTTGAAATGACAGGATTACCAAGAGAATACCCAACTCGCACACAAACGAAATTTTCTTTCGTTTCCTACTGACAGACCACAAAAGGCAAGCAATTTGAAATGCAAGAGCGCTCAAGCTCTGTCAAATTCAACAGTTAAACCGGCTATTTTGCAAACAAATGAAATTACCAATCATCCTTTGCTTGAAAGTCCGTTCTCGGTGGGCGCTCCACATGCACTTTTCACAAAGCCGTGCACGATTCCCCATCAGAAAAATCTCTCACCCATGATCGCAAGCGAACCTGACCGAAGATCACATTCAAAACAAGGAATGGGAGTTTCCCAAGCCATGCCAATCACCGCCTGTCCTTTCACAGTTCTCCTTTGTCTTGCGCCATTCCTGCAGGCTTTGTGGCGTGTAGTGATACAGATTGCTTTGAGTTTGGTGGCCGCTATTCGATCCATTTTTTGCTCCAACGCAAACACCCAGCGCTTTTGGCGGACAGTGAGACACGACCACAGAATCGATTTTCATTGGAGTCATTTGAGTCATGCATACCCTGCTCAAGACTTCCGCGCTTTCATCCACTGACACCCCGCTCTCCCAGCACGTCGTGATCGGCAAAGATGGACGCTTGATATCCATATTACCTTTCTGAAAACACGATATCTGCGCGCCGGACAATTGAAATGAACCTGAAGTCAGTCCATCAAATGAATCTGGCAACTCTGGTTTTTCAGGAATGTCAGTTGGTGCCGAAGGATGGGGCAGATCGAGTGCTGCGGCATGACTCGAAACAAAAACCAGCGAGAAAGCAATCAAGAGAATTAAGCCCTCAGGAAACCGGCAATACCTCATACATCCTCCCAAGCATGCATTTGAATAAAATTCATATCAAACGATAAAAAATCCAAACCAAAGAAACACCGACTATTGCTCCATCAAATGCTCACACTTCTCCAATCCATCCGAAGCCTGAGACGACCCCTTGTAATCGAAAGGCATTTTCCCCGGACTTTCCCATGTGCCGGGCTTGAGCCCCTTAGGACAGACCTCTTCATACTTTGACGTCCATTTTGGGTTGAAGCAATAATTATTAACAATCTTCCAAGTCCCCGCAACTGGATTGACGCCAACCCAACAATGCGGGGGATACCCGAACGCACAAAAAGAGAAGACATCCTGATCTGCGGGTAAATCGTTATCAAAGAATGCACCACCTTTGCTTCCTCCTTGTGCAATACCGCCACATTTGGACTGCCCGGCGGTCGCCAGTACAGCGGGGGCTGCGATTAAAAGAACCAAACTCAAAATCCATTGATTTTTTCTCATTGAACAACCCCAAAAAATTGAAGCTTGTACTGATCACCACCTATACGGAGGCACAGGTGTCTGCCCGTAACATGAAAACTGACTGAATCAGACCTCGCCTTCCGACACAGTGGTCGGCGCATGACGCAAAAACTCATTGCTGTTGGCCATCACAGCTTTGCGATGGGTGCGCAGCCCTTTGCGTCGCACGTGAAATTCCGGCAACCATGTATCGGGTTGCTCAGGTGTCGGATGCTCCCTGAGCAATTCACCGAGAATTTCGACGTTATCGCTGGAGCCTGACAACACAGCCAGCTCGTCGTCCATGCCGTTGAGATTGAGTTGGCACAACACGGCGTTGTGCCCTTGCTTGACCAAGAAACAGCGGCTGCGCTCATCCAGACCCACCACCAGCTCGAACTCGGCCTGGGTGAGTTTGAGGCCTTCAAGATAGTCCTTGGCATCTGCGTTCGGATTGGGCAACAAGATCAGCGTCGCGGTCTGCTCAATGAGCGCGGCCGAGATGTCACTGTTGAGTGCATCCTGCGGGCTCTGGGTAGCAAAGATTCCCAGACCATTTTGTTTCCGGATGGTTTTCTGTTTATTTTTGGCGAAGTCCTTGAGGCCACCCTTGCCTTCAAGGACTTTCCAGAATTCATCCATGACATAGATGAATGGCCTGCCGTCGATCAAACTCTCCATCCGGTGCATAAGGTACTGGATGATGGGCTCTCTGGTTTTGCTGTCTTCGATGACTTCCGTGTAATCGAAACCAATGATGTTGGAACCGGAGAAATCGATCCTGTCCTTGGCATTGTCGAACACCCAGGCAGCAGGCCCGCCCTTGCACCAGACCGAAATGCATTCAAAGAGACTGCCTTCACCCATGTTGGGCAGGCTCTTTTGAAGGTTGGTCATGGTCCTCAGGTGCAGCGGAGTGTCGAGAATGGCGCGTACCGCACGAATCAAATCCTCCTGCTCTGACGCACTGTATTTGTCTTTTCCACAAAGCGTCTGCATCAATTCCACCAGAAACTGTTCGTTTTCGGGCGTGTTATCGCATTGCAGCGGGTTGAATCCTGTGGGGCGCCCTTTTTCCAGCGTAAAGTACCTTCCACCACAAGCTCGGATAAAGATCTCGGCACCGCGGTCCTTGTCGAAAAAGAAGATTGTGGGTTCGGGTTGAATTTTTTGCACCTGAGCCAGCAAAAAATTGATCAATGCCGTTTTACCAGTACCCGATTTTCCAATCACCATGGTATTGGCAATGGCTTTTTCACCGAGCGAATACTCGTGCGACTTGGTCGCATGAAAGTTAAAATGGTACGCCTGATTGTTCAGGGTCTGCAAGATGCTGACCGACGGACCCCATGGATTAAAATTGGGCTTTCCAGTGGCAAAATTGTGCAAAGGGCTCAAACCGAGAAAATTGAGAGAACTCAGATTGGCGATGCGGGGACGGAAACGCCAATTACAGGGCAGTTGCGCATAAAAAGCCGCAGGGATGGCCACGTCTTCTTTGACCGTAACAAAACTGGCACCCGACAACTGCGCCCGAGCTTGCGACACATTGTTATACAGCTCCTCCTGATTGGAGGCAAAGACAGCCATATTGAAATGGTATTGGCCCAAAACAAAATTACCCGATGCCAGTTGATCCATCGCAAAATCAAGCTCCACGATTTGACTGACAGCCTTATCCTCTGAAGAAAGCATCGCCCCCTTGGTTCGTTCCAGAGCCTTCATGGAGTCGTAGCGACTCATGGGCGTGAACGAATGCGTGACAATATACTCAAACTCCAAATATTTCAGACCGTTCAGAATGCCAGGCCAAGAGCTGTCCGAATATTCCTTGATATTCAGGATCGCGCCATAAAAATTATCACCATTGGCGGTTCGAATCGCAAAGTCACCGCTCCCCGTTGAAAACATGTGCTTGCTGGTCGGAAGATAATTGTAAATGGGTGCCGACAACACCGGCACTGGTTCATCCACATGATTGACCACGTAGCCAAAGAACTCGAGGTTCTCGGAAAAAACTTGCTTGTGAATGCTTTCATAGAGGCCGAGACGATACGGAGCATAGTCTTGCAGCAGGGCCTCGACGTTTCCAACCAGTTCGTAGATCTTTTCCAGATAGGCCTTTTCCTCACGACGCAGGACCTCAGTGTCCCTGGAGAGCGCAGCGAACTTCTTTCCGCTGACCATGGGTCGATAAATCATCGTCAGGTACAGCTCGTTCTGCATCAGCCGTTTGCTGGAAAGACGTTCAATGTATGTGTCGTGCAATGCCTGGCAGAAGCGGTGCTGAAATCTGGCCTCGGCCCGAACCGGACGGCGCCGGCGCACGTCGTGCGCCCAAAAAGCAACGTTTTCAAAGTCCGGCGCACGAAGACTTTGGAGCAGGCTGTTGAAAGTCTTGTGACGATGTTCCAGCTCCCAATCTTCGCGCCCCACAAACGGGAATCCACTGAGCAACCATGTAATGGTGTAATCGCCCTCCCTCGACTTCACCACATGTGTGTCCACATGGGTACTGAAAGGGATGAAATTGCTGTAATCAGCATCTGGCGAAAACATAAGAAAACATCCAAGTCAATAAAAAGAATCAAGCAAAGGCAAATACAAATCAGATCTCATAACCAGACTTTTTTATCGATTTTTTCTTGTACCTGGACGATCCGAACACCCAGGCACCACCATATTGCTGCCGATTCCTGGGTAAAAATCGAAAAACAAGATTCAAACCGATCAAACGAAATATCATTTCATCCTTCTTGGCCATGACCCTCATCACAAAGACAGATACTGGAATCAAAAGAAGGAAATACAATGAAAAATACATGGCCATCATGAGTGGAACACCAGTGCCGACCACAAAAGGTAGGTATGGCACACCCACAATCATTGGTGGGCGGGTACAGCCACGAAAAAGCACATCCTTCTTCACAAACGCCCCCCGAGATGGCGGCTACACGCTGAAGCCATTGAATGCACCAAATGCAATCTCAATGACTTCAGAATCAAGCAACCCAATTCAACAACCAGCCGCCGCAGTGTTTCCCACAAACCATTTTGCGATTTCCGCAGCACCACCGATCAAAAGACCACCAATCAACACCGGAGCAATGTCCGTAAATCTCTTATGAGCAAATGCAATCTGGTATCCAGCAAAAATAATGGCTATCGTCACCACACCGACTGAAATAACACGCAACAAAGTCAGCAGTGTGGTGACGAATGTATTTACATTCTCACAGGCTTCAGCAAACGCCTCTGCAGCAAACAAGTCAGGTGAAGTGGCACAAAGGGAAAATGCAAAAAATCCAATTGCCAGTATTTTCAGATCAATCATTGAAAAACAAAAAACCGATTTACGCACGATGAAGTCCCTTTTCTACACAAGTGGTTAAAACACAAATGATTTGTCCGATATTTCGGATTTACCCTGTTCAGGTGTTGAGTCATTGCTGTTCGGCCCAGCCGCAGCAGCGCTTTCGGATTTCCCAGACGACTCATGGACCTGCAACAAGCTCCCACCCTTGCGGACGGGGATGGTCTGTGGCTTGCGCGGATTGGTTTCCGCTGCGGAGCTGGGTGAAAACGGATCGGGCAAAGGCAACCGATCAGCCGGCAGGCCCGCTGTAGCGGGTGGCAAGACGCGCGTTTGATAGGGATCGCCATTGATGCCAATGACTTGGGTCGGAATGTGGCTCAAACCGCCCGAAGAAGGCTTGCTTGACACAGGCATCACAGCACCGGGCCCAGGAACGGGTATCGCCGGTCGGCGCTCAGCCGTTTCGACTGCGGCATCCACGGAATGGCCTGTTGGTACCTGGGCATTGGCCATCGCCGCAGCCGTCACGGACAAGGGTGCTGACGGCTGGTACTTGCGAATGGCGTACGGCTCAGGGTAGGCAGATGAAGCAGCCTGCTCGGCCAGTCCGGTCACGGCCGCGTGTGCCTGCCGCAAAGGCAGGCCGTCTTCACGCGCGAGCTTCCGAGGTGTGTTGCTGTAAGGAATGACCTTGACCGGCTCTGGCTCACCGGTCAGACCGAATTGAGCCTTGCGCATGGAAGCAAATATCTTCTGCACATAGCCGTGATTGAACCCGGTGACGAAATTGCCGGAGTAGTAACAGCTGAAGGCTTTGCCCCAGTCCTGGGCGCGGTCGTAGCACTCACGGAGAATGCGGGAACCGGCCTTCAGGTTGGCGCAGACATCGAACGCCTCGGCATAGGTGGTCAAGCCGTATTTGGCGAGGTTGTAACGGTTGACCTGTGCAATGCCAACGGAGAAGTTGTAGCCTTCCCGTTTGAGCTGCTGCACTGCGGCGAGCGCTTCTTCCAGACTGCGCGGCTGCCGGGCCAGATAGCCACCGACCACACCGATGGCAAAGGGATTGCGCGAGGATTCCACGTGCACGACGTGCTGAATCACCTCTTTGGGAACGGCGAGATCCTGGCAGTCCTGCATATCCATGAAAGTCAGCAAGTGGTGCCGAAGCGATACGGGCGCGACAAGCGCGCGCGCCGAACGTCCTGGTCAGGCACTGACATGCTGGCTATCCCTCCTTGAATGTTTTTTGATAGCGCAGGTTATTGTAACTTAGGCACTACAAGCATTGCAACATCATTCAAGAGTGAAGCATTTTGATACACGTTCCGTCCACCGTCTTATGCCTCCCGGACGGGAAAAAGCGAGATGATGGGCCTTTGCATCCCAGCGAACCGATGATCGCCGGGCACCTATCCCAGAGCAGCGAGAACGGTCAGCGCATCCACCGTTTCGCGCACGTCATGCACCCGTACCACGGGTGCACCACGCTCAACCGCCAGCAACGCCGCAGCCACGCTGGCCGAGACACGTTCTGCAGGCACCTCGCGACCGGTCACGCTACCGAGCGAGGACTTGCGGGACCAGCCAGCCAGCAGCGGGAATCCCAAGGCGAGCAGTTCAGCTTGGCGCGCGAGCAAGCTGAAGTTCTGCGCCACCGTCTTGCCAAACCCGATGCCAGGATCCAGCACGATGCGTGAGCGGGCCACGCCAACAGCATGCATTGCATCGATCCGTTGCTCAAGGAAATGGATCACCTGTGGCAACACGTCGCCGTCCATCGGTGCAGTCTGCATGGTCTGAGGATCACGGTGCATGTGCATCAGGCACACACCGCAGCGAGGGTGCGAAGCCACCGCCTGCAGCGCCCCACGCTGGCGCAGGGCCCAGATGTCGTTCACGATATCGGCGCCTTCGTCGAGCACCGCCCGCATGACGTCGGGCTTGTAGGTGTCGACCGACACCGGAACCCCCAGCTTGACCGCCTCGCGCACCACCGGCAACACGCGCGCCAGCTCCTCGTCCAGCGGAACAGCCGGGCTGCCAGGCCGGGTGGACTCACCGCCAATGTCCAGGATGTGGGCGCCATCCTTGATCAGTTGCTCGCAGTGCGCGAGAGCTGCCGAGGTGGCTGCGAAGTGCCCACCGTCCGAAAACGAGTCGGGCGTCACGTTGACAATGCCCATCACCTTGGGCTGGGTCAGATCGATATCAAAACGGGAGGTTTGCCAATGCATAAGGAAGACCCGAAAAAAACAACGGGGCCCAAAGGCCCCGTGTGGTCAAAGCAGGCACCCACCTGCAGAAGCTTCAAGCTGCGGTTGGCGCAGGATCGGTGCTGACAGCGGGCGTCCCCCCACTGCCGCCGCCCCCCACCGAGGGATTGCGCGGTGTCCAGTCCTTGGGCGGACGGGGTGGCTTGCCGGCCATGATGTCATCGATCTGGTCGGCATCGATCGTTTCCCATTCCAGCAATGCGTTGGCCATGGCATGCATCTTGTCGCTGTGCTCTTCGATCAGCTCGCGCGCCAGCTTGTACTGCTGGTCAATGATGCGACGCACCTCAGAGTCGACCTTTTGCATGGTGGACTCGCTCATGTTGGTGGTCTTGGTGACCGAACGACCGAGGAAAACCTCACCTTCGTTTTCGGCATACACCATGGGGCCCAGCGCGTCCGTCATGCCATAACGCATCACCATGTCGCGGGCAATGGTTGTCGCCCGTTCGAAGTCGTTGGAGGCCCCGGTGGTCATCTGGTGCATGAAGACTTCTTCAGCGATGCGACCACCGAACAGCATGCTGATCTGGTTCAGCATGTAGTCCTTGTCGTAGCTGTAACGGTCCTGCGCCGGCAGGCTCATGGTCACGCCCAACGCACGACCACGGGGAATGATGGTGACCTTGTGCACCGGATCGCACTTGGGCAGCAATTTGCCGATCAGCGCGTGGCCCGACTCATGGTAAGCGGTGTTGCGACGCTCTTCTTCGGGCATCACCATGCTCTTGCGCTCTGGGCCCATGAAGATCTTGTCCTTGGCCTTCTCGAAGTCCTGCATTTCGACCACGCGAGCGTTGCGACGCGCGGCCATCAGGGCGGCCTCATTGCACAGGTTGGCCAGATCGGCGCCGCTCATGCCTGGCGTGCCACGGGCGATCACGCTCGGGTTCACGTCCGTGCCCAGGGGCACCTTGCGCATGTGCACGTTCAGGATCTGCTCGCGGCCACGGATGTCGGGGAGCGTCACATAGACCTGACGGTCGAAACGGCCCGGGCGCAGCAGCGCGGCGTCCAGGATGTCCGGGCGGTTGGTGGCCGCGACCACGATCACGCCCAGGTTGGTTTCGAAGCCGTCCATCTCCACCAGCATCTGGTTCAAGGTCTGCTCGCGCTCGTCGTTGCCGCCACCCAGACCCGCGCCGCGCTGACGGCCCACCGCGTCGATTTCATCGATGAAGATGATACAAGGGGCATTTTTCTTGGCGTTTTCGAACATGTCGCGCACGCGGGCCGCGCCCACGCCGACAAACATCTCCACGAAGTCGGAGCCCGAAATGCTGAAAAACGGCACCTTGGCTTCACCAGCAATGCCCTTGGCCAGCAACGTTTTGCCAGTTCCCGGAGGGCCAACCAGCAACAGGCCACGCGGAATGCGGCCACCCAGTTTCTGGAATTTGGCAGGATCTTTCAGGAAGTCCACGACCTCCTTGACTTCTTCCTTGGCCTCGTCACAGCCGGCAACATCGGCAAAGGTCACGGTGTTGTTGTTCTCGTCCAGCATGCGCGCCTTGCTCTTGCCAAAACTGAACGCACCACCCTTGCCACCGCCTTGCATCTGTCGCATGAAATATATCCATACACCAATGAGCAGCAGCATCGGACCCCAGCTGACCAGCAGCGTCATGAGCAAGGAGCTTTCCTCGCGCGGACGCACATCGAACTTGACGTTGTTGTTGATCAGGTCGCCCACCAGGCCACGGTCGAGGTAGGTGGCCGTGGTGCGGATGCGACGGTCGTCCTGGGTCACGGCCACGATCTCCGTGCCACCCTGGCCCTCCTGAATGGTGGCGCTCTTGATGCGTTGCGCCTTGACCTCGTCGAGGAATTCAGAGTACCCCATGTAGCCTGCGCCAGCAGAGGCACGGCCGTCGAACTGCTTGAAGACGGTGAAAAGCACCATGGCGATGACCATCCACACGGCGATTTTCGAGAACCACTGGTTGTTCAAATGCAGCTCCTGGCTAGAACAATGACTGAATTGGACATGTTGAGCCCATTTTAGGACTTTCAAGCACCCCCGCCTTGATTAATGACTTGGCAATGTCAATCAAGGGGGTAGGCAAAATTTTGTAACCCGACGGGCGGCCTACGCGCGGGTTCTGTCTTTCAGACCCATGCCCACCAGAAAGGTTTCAGAAGACTTGTCCCGTGAGGCCTTGGGCTTGAACGGTTTGACCACCCGGAACGTCTGGCGAAACAGCGCCACCATCGGGTCGTACGCCCCGCCATGAAAGAGCTTGACCACCAGCGCACCATCGGGTTTGAGGTGGTTGACCGCAAATTCCACCGCCAGCTCCACCAGGTCGATGATGCGGGCTGCGTCGGCGGAGCCAATGCCTGAGAGATTGGGCGCCATGTCGGACACCACCACATCCACGGTCTGGATGCCGCGGTCGACCAGCGCCTGCTCCAGCTCGGCCAGCACCGCCGGTTCGCGAAAATCGCCCTGGATGAAGTGGACACCCTCGACCGGCTCCATGGGCAACAGGTCCAGCGCGACGATGGTGCCCTGCAACGCCCCGACGGCCGCGCCTTGAGGACTCAGGCGGCGGCGCGTGTACTGGCTCCAGGCCCCCGGCGACGAGCCCAGGTCCACCACGCAGTCGCCCGGGCGGATCAGCCCCAGCGTTTCGTCGATTTCCTTGAGCTTGTAGGCGGCACGCGCGCGATACCCCTCGCGGGTCGCGAGCTTCACATAAGGGTCGTTGACGTGGTCGTTCAACCACGCCTTGTTGACCTTCTTGCTCTTGGTTTTGACTTTCATGCCCATGAGGGACGCCCGCCGTCTGTGTAAACGATAATTGTCCCATGCCCCAGATCACACTCACTCCCGCCCAGCGCAAAGTCCACCGCGCTGACGCCCACCACCTTGATCCCGTCGTCCTCGTCGGCGGCGACGGCCTGAGCGCCTCGGTCAAAAAAGAGATTGACGCCGCGCTCAAGGCCCATGGCCTGATCAAGGTCCGCGTCTTCAGCGATGACCGCGCCGCGCGCGAGGCCATGCTGCAGACCCTGGCCGAGGAACTGGATGCGGCACCGATTCAACACATTGGCAAACTGCTGGTGCTCTGGCGCCCAATACCAGAGAAGGTCAAAGCCGCCGATGAAGGCCGCCTGCCCGGACCTCGCGATGTGAAGGTGCTCAAGTTCAGCAAGCGGGGGGGACAGCGCCCCGAGGTCAAGGTCGTGCGCGTACTGGGCAACCAGCGGCTGACCACCGGCGGTCAGGTCAAGCGCGCCAAGGTCATGAAAAAGAGCATCAAGAAGAGCGCCCGTTGAACCCTTCCGAGGCACGGGCACACCGGGTGCCCGCTGGATCTGTCCCAGCTTGAACTCGGCGAACCGCGCCGCATCTGAGAACGCATGAACGACCACACCGACACCACCGCGCACAACCCGCTGCTGGACTTCGCTGACCTACCACTCTTTGACGCGATCCAGCCTGCGCTGGTGGCACCCGCCATTGACAACCTGCTGCAGGACGCCAGTGCCGCACTGGAGCGGGTCACCGCGAGCGACTTCCCCGCCCACTGGACACAGATTTCGTTGGCTCTGGATGTGCCCACCGAGCGGCTGTCGCGGGCCTGGGGGGCGGTCAGCCACCTCAACAGCGTGGCCGACACCCCCGAGCTGCGCGCCGCCTACAACGAGGCCCTGCCCAAGGTCACCGAGTTCTGGACCCGCCTGGGGGCCGACGAGCGGCTGTACGCGAAATACAAGGCGATGGACCCGGCCAGCCTGACGCCCGAACAAGCCCAGGCCCACAAGAACGCCATGCGGAGTTTTGTGCTGGGTGGCGCTGAGCTGCAAGGCGAAGCCAAAACCCGGTTTGCCTGGTTGCAGGAACGCCAGGCCGAGCTGGGCCAGAAGTTCAGTGAAAACGCACTCGATGCCACGGACGCGTTTGCCCTTTTTGTACCCACCGAAGAACTGGCCGGCGTCCCCGAAGACGTGCAGCAAGCCACGGCCGCGGCCGCCCAGGCCGACAACAAGCCTGGCCACAAGCTCACGCTGAAAATGCCCTGCTACCTGCCAGTGATGCAGTTTGCCCACAGCAGTGCCTTGCGCGAAAAGCTCTACCGGGCCTATGTCACCCGCGCCAGCGACCAGGCCGACGGCGACGCTGCGAAGTTCGACAACGCCGCCATCATGGGCGAGCTGCTGGCGTTGCGCCACGAGGAAGCGCGGTTGCTGGGCCACCACCATTACGCCGATGTTTCGCTGGTGCCCAAGATGGCCGAGTCCCCCGAACAGGTGATCTCCTTCCTGCGCGACCTCGCCAGCAAGGCGCGGCCCTATGCAGAAAAGGATCTGGCCGACATGCGCGCCTTTGCCGCGACCGAGCTGGGTCTGAGCGAGCCACAGGCCTGGGACTGGCCCTACATCGGCGAGAAGCTCAAAGAGGCGCGCTATGCGTTCAGCGAGCAGGAGGTCAAGCCCTACTTCACCGCACCCAAGGTGCTGGCCGGCCTGTTCCAGATTGTCGAAACCTTGTTCGAGGTGGCCATTCGCCGCGACACCGCGCCGGTGTGGCACCTGAACGTTGAGTTCTACCGCATCGAACGCCGCACACCTGAGGGTACGCAACTGGTGGGCCAGTTCTACCTCGACCCCGCGGCGCGCACCGGCAAACGGGGTGGCGCCTGGATGGACGATGTGCGCGCCCGCTGGCTGCGCCCGGACAGCGGCAGCCTGCAGACACCGGTGGCGCACCTCGTGTGCAACTTCGCCGAGGGGGTGGAAGTGGACGGCGTGAAAAAGCCCCCGCTGCTCACGCACGACGACGTCATCACCCTGTTCCACGAGTTTGGTCATGGCCTGCACCACATGCTCACCCAGGTGAACGAGCGCGATGTCTCGGGCATCAGCGGTGTGGAGTGGGACGCGGTGGAACTGCCCAGCCAGTTCATGGAGAACTTCTGCTGGGAATGGGAGGTGCTCAAGCACATGACCGCCCACGTGGACACCGGCGAGCCGCTGCCGCGCGCGCTGTTCGACAAAATGCTGGCGGCGAAGAACTACCAGAGCGGCCTGCAGACGCTGCGCCAGGTGGAGTTCTCGCTGTTTGACATGTTGCTGCACAGCCAGCCCGAACCCGTCACCAGCGGCGAGTCCATCCTGGCCCTGCAGCAACAGGTGCGCGACGAGGTGGCCGTGCTTCAGCCACCGGCCTACAGCCGCACGCCACACACCTTCAGCCACATCTTCGCCGGCGGTTATTCGGCCGGCTACTACAGCTACAAATGGGCCGAAGTGCTCTCAGCCGACGCGTATGCCGCCTTCGAAGAAGCCGCGCAGCGCACCGGCCACAGCACGCTGGATGTGGACACCGGGCGGCGCTACCGTCAGGCCATCCTCGAAGCCGGCGGTAGCCGCCCGGCCATGGAATCGTTCAAGGCCTTCCGGGGCCGGGAACCCAGCATCGACGCCCTGCTGCGCCACCAGGGCATGGCCTGAGTTTTGTTCCTGCATTTGTCGATAGGAGTTGTCATGACCGCCACCATCCCCCGCGCCGCCAGTCGGTCCCCCATCCCCCTCATGCTTGGCCTGCTGTGCGCACTGGCAGCCTCCTCCGCGCTGGCCCAGGGTGTCTACCGCATCGTGGGGCCGGACGGTCGTGTGACCTATTCGGACCAACCGCCACCCGCAAACGCCGAGGTCAAACCGGTGAGCAGCGGCGGTTCGACCGCCAGTGCGAACGCCCCGTTGCCGTTTGAACTGCGCCAGGTGGCGGGCCGCTACCCGGTCACGGTCTACACCGGCAAAGACTGCGCGCCCTGCAACAGCGGGCGCAATCTGCTCAATGCCCGCGGCATTCCGTACAGCGAAAAGACCGTGGACAGCAAGGAGGACGTGGAAGCGCTCAAACGCCTGAGCGGAGACACCTCGCTGCCCTTCATCACCATCGGAGGCCAGCAGATCAAGGGCTATTCCGACGCGGAATGGACCCAATACCTGGACGCGGCCGGTTACCCCAAACAATCGACCTTGCCGACGACCTACCGCCGCCCGGCCGCCAGCCCGCTGGTTGCGGTGAAGCCCGCTCCCGCCGCGCGACCGGCCTCACCCGAGAATGCCAGCCGCGAGCCAGCGGCCCCGGCGGAACCCTCCGTCACGCCGCCAGCGGGCATCCGGTTCTGATACCCGGGCCCGGAGTACCCAGCTCCGGGCTTTAATCGCAACCGCGCCCGACGCTCAGAACGTCAGGGTCTTGACGCCACCCGATGTGCCCAGCAGGCACACGCTGGCTTTCTGGTGGGCGAACACCCCCACCGTCACCACCCCCGGCCATTGACTGACTGTGCTTTCAAAAGCCAGCGGATCGGCGATCCGCAGACCGGTCACGTCCAGAATGTGCTGCCCGTTGTCCGTCACCAGCGGTGCGCCATCCTTCTGCCGGACCCGGGCCTGGCCACCCAGTGCCGCGAACTGCCGCACCAGTCGGGCCGTGGCCATGGGGATGATCTCGACCGGCAAGGGAAAGGCCCCCAGCGTCTTGACCAGCTTGGATTCGTCGGCGATGCAGACGAAGCGGCGCGATTGGGCCGCCACGATCTTTTCACGCGTGAGCGCCGCGCCTCCGCCCTTGACCATGTGCCCCTGCGCATCGACTTCGTCGGCGCCGTCGATGTAGACCGACAACTCGGCCACGTCGTTGGCCTCAAACACCGGAATGCCCAGCGCCTTCAGGCGCGCGGTGGAGGCTTCCGAGCTCGACACGGCGCCCGGAATCTGGTCTTTCATCGAGGCCAGTGCATCGATGAATTTGTTGACAGTCGATCCTGTGCCCACACCCACAATTTCGCCAGGGGTCACATACTGCAGGGCGGCCTGCCCCACCAGGGCTTTGAGTTCGTCTTGGGTCATTTGAGACAATCACGGGTTACAAGAATCCGCAGATTATCCAATGTCCCTCCTGCCCTACGCGCTCGCCCGCCCCTTCCTGTTTGGCCTCGACCCCGAAGCCGCACACGAACTCACCCTGCACAGCATCGCGAAACTGCAGCACTCGCCACTGACCTGCCTCTACAGCGAACCACGGGTCAACGACCCCTTCACGCTCGCCGGCCTGCAGTTCCCCAACCGCGTTGGCCTGGCCGCCGGACTGGACAAGAACGCCAGCTGCATCGATGGTCTGGCCGCCATGGGATTCGGTTTCGTGGAAGTGGGCACCGTGACGCCCAGGGCACAGCCCGGCAACCCCAAGCCGCGCATGTTCCGGCTGCCCCAGGCCAACGCCCTGATCAACCGGTTGGGCTTCAACAACGAGGGGCTGGATGCGTTCATTGCCAACGTGCAGCGTGCTCAGTTCCGTCGCAAGGCCGGCGCCAGCCCCATGCTGCTGGGCCTGAACATCGGCAAGAACGCCAGCACGCCGATCGAGCGCGCCACCGACGACTACCTGACCTGCCTGGAAGGCGTGTACCCGCACGCCGACTACGTCACCGTCAACATTTCCAGCCCCAACACGCAGAACCTGCGCAGCCTGCAAAGCGATACCGCGTTGGACGCCCTGCTGGGGGCGGTGGCCGAGCGGCGTGAACAACTCGCGCAACAGACGGGCCGGCGCATCCCCATCTTCGTGAAGATCGCACCCGATCTGGACGACACCCAGATTGAGGTCATTGCAACCACGCTCATGCGCTACGGCACCGACAGCCAGGGCCGGGCCAACAACGCTTTTGGCGTGATCGCCACCAACACCACCCTGAGCCGCGAAGCCGTGGCCGGCATGGAACACGCCAGCGAGGCCGGCGGCCTGTCGGGGGCGCCGGTGCTCGCCGCCAGCAACCGGGTCATCCGTCGCTTGCGTACCTGCCTGGGCAAGAGTTTCCCCATCATCGGCGTGGGCGGCATCCTCAGCGGTGAGGACGCGGTGAGCAAGATCCAGTCGGGCGCCAACGTGGTCCAGATCTACACCGGGTTGATCTACAAGGGCCCGGCACTCGTCCGGGAAGCGGCCGAGGCGATCAAGGCCGCTTCAGCGCGAGCGTCCAGCTGAGCGACCGCGGCGCTCACAGCAGCGCCGCGACGTGCTCGCCGATGGCCAGGCAACTGGTCAGGCCCGGCGATTCGATGCCCAGCAGATTGACCAGCCCCGGCACGCCGTGCACGGCCGGGCCATCGATGCGGAAGTCGGCCGCCGGTTCATGGGGCCCGCTGATCTTGGGACGCATGCCTGCATAACCGGGAACCAAGGCCGCATCGGGCAGGCCCGGCCAGTACTGGCGCACGGCGGCGTAGAAGCCATCGGCGCTGGCCGGATTCACGCTCAGGTCATCGGGATCGTTGGTCCATTGCACATCCGGCCCGAACTTGGCTTGTCCGCCAAGATCAATGGTCAGGTGCACGCCCAGCCCGGCCAGATGCGCCGCAGGATCGGGCGCGGGGTAGATGAGCTGCCCGAACGGGGAACGCCCGCTCAGAGTGAAGTAGCTGCCCTTGGCGTACCACGCCCGGGGCACATGGACAGGGTCCAGGCCCTGGGTGTTCCGCGCGAGCTCGCAGGCCTGCAAACCGGCGGCATTGACCACAGCGCGCGCCAGCAGGGTGGAGCCATCTTGCATCAGGACCTCGACCCCGGCCCCCGTCGCTCGCAGACGCTCCACCCCGCTGTGGCAAGCCACCAGACCCGCCGCATGTTCCAGGTCACCCTGCAGACTCAGCATCAAGCCATGGCTGTCCACGATGCCGGTCGACGGCGAATGCAGCGCGGCCAGACACTCCAGTTGGGGTTCGAGTGCCCGGGCTTCGGTCCGCGTGAGTGGCTTCAGATCGGTCACGCCATTGGCCACGGCCCGGGCCAGAATGCCGGGCAGCCCTTGCACCTGCGAGGCGGTGCTGGCCACGATCAGTTTGCCGCAGCGCCGGTGTGCGATTCCGCGTTCGGCGCAGTAGGTATACAGCAGCGCCCGGCCCCGCACACACAAGCGGGCCTTGAGGGAGCCCTGCGGATAGTAGATGCCGGCATGGATGACTTCGCTGTTGCGCGAGCTGGTGCCCGTGCCGATGGCCGCCTCGCGTTCCAGCACCATCACCTCGCGCCCCGCCAGCGCCAGCGAACGGGCCACGGCCAGTCCGACCACGCCCGCACCGATCACCACCACATCCACGGATTCCATGCAGTCATCTCCTGCCAAAGACGCGGCCCGAGAGCGCTGGGCCAATGAAAAAGCCCCAAGCGAAACGCTTGGGGCTTTGTCTGGTGGGCGGTGCAGGGTTCGAACCTGCGACCCCTGCCGTGTGAAGGCAGTGCTCTACCACTGAGCTAACCGCCCGATTGATCTGACCGATCACTCGGAAGCCTCAAATTATAGCCTGCTTTTTCTCACTCTTTCGCAAGTGATCGGAATTTGTGCGTTCAGACCAACTGCAGTTGACGCCACACCGCCTGGCCTTTGCAGGCCTTGTCGATCTCGGCAAGCACGGTGTCGTGGGCCAGCGCTTCCTGGTCGTTGGCGCGCAGCACCGGCAGCTCGATGCCGCTCAGATCCACCAGCACCACCTCGCCACCCTCTCCGCTGGGGGTTTCCAGGTCCATGATCAACGCGTCCTGGCCGCGCGTCATGTTGATGTACACATCGGCCAGCAGCTCGGCGTCGAGCAAGGCGCCGTGCAGCGTGCGCCCCGAGTTGTCCACGCCCAGCCGATCGCACAACGCGTCCAGGCCATTGCGCTTGCCTGGGAACATTTCCTTGGCCATCACCAGGCTGTCGATCACCGAACCGATCACCGTCTTGAGCGGCGGGCGCCCCAGGCGGTCCAGCTCCTTGTTGAGGAAGCTGATGTCGAAGGGCGCGTTGTGGATGATCAGCTCGGCGTCGCGCAGGTAGTCCAGCAACTCGTCGGCGATCTGCCCGAACTTGGGTTTGTCGCGCAGAAACTCGTTGCTGATGCCGTGCACCTTGAGCGCGTCTTCGTGGCTGTCGCGCTCGGGATTGACGTAGAAGTGCAGGTTGTTGCCGGTGAGCTTGCGGTTGAGCAGCTCCACGCAGCCGATTTCGATAATCCGGTCGCCGCTGTCGGCGGACAGGCCGGTGGTTTCGGTGTCGAGGACGATCTGACGCATCAATGATTCTCTTTGGCGTGGTTGATCGAGTACTTGGGAATTTCCACCGTCACATCCTGCTGCGCCAGGATGGCCTGGCACGACAGGCGGGAGTTGGGTTCCAGACCCCAGGCGCGATCCAGCAGGTCTTCCTCGTTTTCGTCGAGTTCGTTGAGGCTGTTGAAGCCCTCGCGCACGATCACATGGCAGGTGGTGCAGGCGCAACTCATGTCGCAGGCATGCTCGATGGGGATGTGGTTGTCCAGCAGCGCCTCACAGATCGAGGTGCCGGCAGGCGCCGTGATGGAGGCCCCTTGCGGACAGTATTCGGGATGGGGCAGGATTTTGATCGTGGGCATGGCGTGTGATGCATCGGGGTTGGATGGACGGGCCCCGAAAGGTGTGGGCGGTTTCAGACTTCTTCGAGTTTTTTGCCAGCCAGGGCCTGCTGGATGCCCCGGTTCATGCGCAGTGCGGCGAAGGCTTCGGTCCCCTTGGCCAGCGCCTGGGTGGCGGCCTCCACCGTGGCGGCGTCGGTGCTCGTCAGGGTCTGGGCCAGATCGGCGATCAGGACCTCGATGGCCGCGAGCTCGGCGGGCTCCAGCAGGTAGGCGTCGGCGCTGAGTGCGCTGCGGGTGGCGGCGATCATGCGCTCGGCGTCCACACGGGCTTCGACCAGCGCGCGCGCTTGCATGTCCTGCTGGGCGGTGGCAAAACTGTCTTTCAGCATGGCGGCGATCTGCTCGTCCGACAGGCCGTAGGCGGGCTTGACGTCGATGCTGGCCTGCACACCGCTGCCCTGCTCCTTGGCGCTGACCGACAGCAGGCCGTCGGCGTCCACCGTGAAGCTCACGCGGATGCGCGCGGCACCCGCGGCCATGGGCGGAATGCCACGCAGCGTGAACCGGGCCAGGCTGCGGCAGTCGGCCACCAGATCGCGCTCGCCCTGCACCACGTGCAACGCCAGCGCGGTCTGGCCGTCCTGGTAGGTGGTGAAGTCCTGCGCCAGCGCGGTCGGAATGGGACTGTTGCGCGGCACGATGCGCTCGACCAGTCCCCCCATGGTTTCGATGCCGAGCGAAAGCGGGATCACGTCGAGCAGCAGCAGATCACCATCGCGGCTGTTGCCGGCCAGTGCATTGGCCTGGATGGCAGCGCCCAGCGCCACCACCTCGTCCGGATTCAGGTTGGTCAGCGGCTCCTGGCCGAAGAACTCGCCCACCGTGCGGCGGATCACCGGCATGCGGGTGGAGCCACCCACCATCACCACGCCCTTGACATCTTCCTTGGCGATGCGGGCGTCGCGCAGCACTTTGCGCACCGCCGTCATGGTGCGCACGGTGAGCGCGGTGGTGCAGGCTTCAAACTGGGCCGGGGTGATGGACTGCGTCAGCGTGCGCCCACCGATCTGCGTGTCGAACCGCACCACATCCTGGCTGGAGAGCGATTCTTTGCAGCGACGCGCTTGCGCGTGCAGCGCGGCGCGTTCGGAAGGGGTCAGGTCCTCCGCGGTCACACCCTGCTGGGAGAGCACCCAGGCGGCCAGTGCCTGGTCGTAGTCGTCGCCGCCCAGCGCAGAGTCACCGCCGGTGGCCATGACTTCGAACACGCCGCGCGTCAGCCGCAGGATGGAGATGTCGAAGGTGCCGCCACCGAGATCGTAGATGGCATAGATGCCTTCGGAGCCGTTGTCCAGGCCGTAGGCGATCGCCGCCGCGGTGGGCTCGTTGATGAGGCGCAGCACGTTGATGCCCGCGAGCTGGGCCGCGTCCTTGGTGGCCTGGCGCTGTGCGTCATCGAAATAGGCCGGCACGGTGATGACCGCGCCGAAAAGCTCGTCGTCAAAGCTGTCCTCGGCCCGGAAACGCAGGGTGGCCAGGATCTCGGCACTCACTTCCATCGGCGTCTTGCGCCCCGCCACGGTCTCGACCACGGCCATGCCGTTGTCTTCGACCACGGAATAGGACAGCTTGTCCACATCGGCCACCTGGGCACGGGTGCGGCCCATCAGGCGCTTGACCGAGCTGATGGTGTTGGCCGGGTCCTGCACCTGGGCTGCGAGGGCTTCGAAGCCGATCTGACGACCCGCCCCGCCCTGCTGCGGATCCAGGTAACGCACCACGCTGGGCAGGATCACGCGGCCATCCGCCGCGGGCAGGCATTCGGAGACGCCATGGCGCACCGCGGCCACCAGCGAGTGCGTGGTGCCCAGGTCAATGCCGACCGCCACCCGGCGTTGATGCGGGTCGAGGGACTGGCCGGGTTCGGATATCTGCAGGAGCGCCATGGAAACGTCTGATGGGTAAGTGGGATCAGCGCCCGCCGTCGTGCGGGCCTGGAGCAGGGTCTATTGTCCCAGCTGATCGAGCCGGTTCTCGACGTCGCGTGCAAAGCGCTCAACAAACATAAGGGCTCTGACCTGCTGGGCCAGCGCGGCGTAGTCACGCAATTCGTCGGCCGTGTGCTGCAAGGCCTGCAGCTTCTCCCGGTGCGCGGCGGCCACCTCGTCGGCCATGCGCTCGAGTGCTTCGCTGCCGTGGGCCTCTTCCAGCTCTTCGCGCCACTGCATCTGCTGCATCAGGAACGCCGTGGGCATGGCGGTGTTGTTCTCGGCTTCGACCGGCACACCGTTGAGTTCACACAGATAGGCCGCGCGCCGCAGCGGATCTTTGAGGCGTTGATACGCCTCATTGATGCGCACCGACCATTGCATGGCCAGGCGCTGGGCCTGGGCGTCCGATGCGGCAAAGCGGTCTGGGTGGGCCTCGCGCTGCAGGTCTTTCCAGCGCGCATCGAGCGCGTCGCGGTCCAGGGCGAAAGCCGGCGTGATGCCGAAGATTTCAAAGTCGGTGGATTGCAGGTTCATCACCGGATCATAGGAACAACGGGGGCCGGGAGGAAAAGTCCGGTCAAGCTCAGCGCGGAACCGGCTTCGCCGGGCCGCCGCCGACGCCCCTTGAGGGCGTTGCGCCGAAGGTGGCGCAAGGGGAGAACCTATATCCTGAAACTCTCGCCGCAACCACAACGGTCGCGCTCGTTGGGATTGTTGAAGCGGAAGCCTTCGTTCAAGCCCTCGCGCACGAAATCGAGCTGCGTGCCATCGATGTAGGCCAGGCTTTTTGGGTCCACCAGCACTTTCACACCGTTGTCCTCGAACACCACGTCTTCGGGGGCGATTTCGTCGGCGTATTCCAGCTTGTAGGCCAGACCGGAGCAACCTGTGGTTTTGACCCCCAGGCGCACGCCCACGCCCTTGCCGCGCTTGGCGATGTAGCGGGTGACGTGCCGTGCGGCGGCTTCGGAAATCGAGATGGCCATGGTGCTGGAACGGTTGCTGGAAATCAGTTCAGGTGCTTCTTGCGGTAGTCGTCCACCGCGGCCTTGATGGCGTCTTCGGCCAGGATGGAGCAGTGGATCTTCACGGGCGGCAAGGCCAGTTCTTCGGCGATCTCGCTGTTTTTCAGCGCGGCGGCCTGATCCAGCGTCTTGCCCTTGACCCATTCGGTCACCAGCGACGACGAAGCAATGGCAGAGCCGCAACCGTAGGTCTTGAAGCGCGCGTCTTCGATCACGCCGGTGCTCGGATTCACCTTGATCTGCAGCTTCATCACATCGCCGCAGGCGGGCGCACCCACCATACCGGTGCCGACCGATTCGTCACCTTTGTCAAAGGAACCGACGTTGCGGGGGTTTTCGTAGTGGTCAACCACTTTTTCAGAATAAGCCATGGTCTTTCTCCTTCAGTGTGCGGCCCATTGAATCGTCGAGATATCAATGCCGTCTTTGAACATTTCCCACAAGGGGGACAACTCGCGCAGCTTCGCCACGTTTTCCTTGATGGTGCCGATCGCGTAATCGATCTCCTCTTCGGTGGTCCAGCGACCGATGGTCATGCGCAGGCTGCTGTGGGCGAGTTCGTCGCTGCGGCCCAGGGCGCGCAGCACATAGCTGGGCTCCAGGCTGGCCGAAGTACAGGCCGAGCCCGACGACACCGCCAGGCCCTTGATGCCCATGATCAGTGACTCGCCCTCGACGTAGTTGAAGCTCATGTTCAGGTTGTGCGGCACGCGCTGCGTCTCGTGGCCGTTGATGAACACCTCTTCGATGTCCTTCAGGCCCGCCACCATGCGGTCGTGCAACGCGCGGATGCGCATGTTCTCGGCGTGCATCTCTTCCTTGGCGATGCGGTAGGCCTCGCCCATGCCCACGCATTGGTGGGTCGGCAGCGTGCCCGAGCGCATGCCGCGCTCGTGGCCGCCACCGTGCATTTGCGCCTCGATGCGGATGCGGGGCTTGCGGCGCACATACAGCGCGCCAATGCCCTTGGGGCCGTAGGTCTTGTGGCTGGTCAGGCTCATCAGATCGACCGGCAGGGTCTGCAGGTCGATGTCGACCCGGCCCGTGGCCTGGGCGGCGTCCACGTGGAAGATCACGCCCTTTTCGCGGCAGATTGCGCCGATGGACGCAATGTCCTGAATGACGCCGATTTCGTTGTTCACGAACATGACCGAGGCCAGGATGGTGTCCGGGCGGATCGCAGCCTTGAAGGCCTCCAGATCAAGCAGGCCGTCTGCCTGCACGTCGAGGTAGGTCACCTCGAAGCCCTGGCGCTCCAGTTCGCGCATGGTGTCGAGCACGGCCTTGTGCTCGGTCTTCACCGTGATCAGGTGTTTGCCCTTGGTCTTGTAGAAGTGGGCGGCTCCCTTGAGAGCCAGGTTGTTGGACTCGGTGGCACCGCTGGTCCAGACGATCTCGCGCGGGTCGGCGTTGATCAGCGCGGCCACCTGCTCACGGGCGGTTTCCACCGCTTTTTCGGCTTCCCAACCCCAAGCATGGCTGCGCGACGCCGGGTTGCCGAAATGCTCGCGCAACCAGGGAATCATGGCGTCCACCACCCGCGGGTCGCAGGGGTTGGTGGCGCTGTAGTCCATGTAGATGGGAAAGTGTGGTGTGCTCATGGCTGGCGATGCGTGGGCTGGCTGAATGGATGGGAGATGGAATGCTGTGGGCAACGGCTGACAGACGCCTGAAAGCGGCTCCGCGGGCCGGCGTGACCGGCCTCGGAGCCTGGTTCCAGGCGGGTCACCAGCATCATTTCGAGTATGCGGTCGCTCCCAGTGCAAACACCGAGTTGGGCGCGTTCACCCGGATCGGCTTGACCACCGGTGCGCTGGAAATGGCCCGCTTGATCATGGGGGCGTTCTCCACCACCACGCCTTTGGCGAGCTGATCGTCCACCAGCGACTGCAGGGACACCGAGTCGAGAAAATCGACCATCTTGGCGTTCAGGGCCGCCCACAGTTCGTGCGTCATGCAGCGGTGGCCTTCGCCAAGGCAGTTTTCCTTGCCGCCGCACTGGGTGGCATCGATGGGTTCGTCGACCGAGACAATGATGTCGGCCACGGTGATTTCCGCAGCCTTGCGGCCCAGGGTGTAACCACCACCGGGCCCACGGGTGGACTCGACCAGTTCGTGACGGCGCAGCTTGCCAAAGAGCTGCTCCAGGTAAGACAGCGAAATCTGCTGGCGTTGGCTGATGGCCGCGAGCGTGACGGGGCCATTGTTCTGGCGCAGGGCCAGATCGATCATGGCAGTGACCGCGAAGCGGCCTTTGGTCGTGAGGCGCATTTTCAAGCTCCTTGAAGTGTTGGCTTGACCGTCGTTGGACGATTCGCAGGCCCAAAAGCCCACAAATCCCAGCTCCGCCCACCCCGCCCGACTTCCGGGTCGATGCGTTGAAGGCTTTCCCGACTATTTTTGTCGAGTATACCGCAAAGCCGAGCGATTTGATCGACATTGTACGGCGCTCACGACTCGTGGCCCGGGAAAGAACGGCCCTTCCGGACGCCCACCAATCCCATGCACCGGACGCCGTCCGTGCACGGCGATCAGGCCTCGGCCGCTCCGACCATGGGACCTTCATGGGCAAAGCTGAAGGTCACCCGGGTGCCGGGGAGCGCGCCGGAAAACCACACCTCGGCACCGATTTCAGCCGCGCGCAAACGGATGTTGCTGATACCGCGACCCCCTTCGCGGTATCCAGAATCCGGTGCATCACCCAGCCCGACGCCGTTGTCGGTCACGCTCAGGCAGATGCGTTCCCCGTGTTGCCAGGTGCGCACCGCAACCCGGCTGGCATGCGCATGCTTGACCACATTGGCAAACACCTCCTGCAGACAGCGAAACAGGTGCATCACGCCCCGCGCTTCCAGGCCCGGAACCGCCGGCACCTCCTGCACCTGCCAATCGAGCTCGATGCTGGCGGCTTTCAGTGCGGGCGCGATGCGTTGGCGCAAGGTGCCCAGGATGGTGGGCAGGTCGCCCCCCATGGGTTCGAGCGAATCCAGCGTCATGCGCAGTTCTTCGAGCGCATGGTTGAGCATGAAAGCGATGGCCGCGCTCTCGACGCGCTCACCGCTGCTGTGCACCAGGTTGAGCGTCTGGACCAGTTGGCTGCCCAGGCCGTCGTGCATGTCCCGTGTGAGCCGGCGGCGCTCGGTCTCCAGCACGCGCTGGCTTTCCACCGCGCGCAGCCGGCTGAACATGGCGTGCAGCTCTTCCTCGCGCTCGCTCACCTTGTGGGCCAGTTCGGCATTGAGCCGCTCCACCTGCTCCATCGACTGCGAGGTGCGCTGCACCAGCACCCACCCCATGGCGAACATCAGCACCAGGCTGCCCGCGGTCATCCAGCGGATATCCACGTCACCGGGCAAGCCCACCTGGACGACCAGGAAGTCGCGCAGACCCGTGACCATGGTGGCCAGTCCCACCACGACCATCAGCCGCTGGTTCACGTCCATGCCCCATCGCGCGCGGTGGATCACCTTGAGCAGGGCCAGCACGCACACCAGCACGATCACCCCGGTCCACAGGCGGTAGAGGTTGTAGTTCTGCGTCCAGACCAGCACGCCCAGCCAGACCGGGCCGATCACCATCATGACCTTGACCAGCTTGCGGACCACGCTCTGGCGAAAGTCGAACAGCTCGGAGATGAACAGGTACAGGAAGCCGCAGTAGAGGGTGAACGTCAGCTTGTGCAGGTAGTCCCAGGCCAGGAACGGCCCCGGCAGGAACAGCGGCGTCGACAGGTACAGGCGCAGGGTCAGCACCAGCAGGCCTGCGGCAAGCAGGCCCAGCAGCCGCTCCTCCGACATCATCCAGATCAGCAGCGAGAGCAGCCCCATCATCAGCGCCGAGGCCGCCACCATCCAGGTCAGGTGAACCTGCCACCAGATGAGCCGCTGGTGCCGCTCCTGTAAGGCGTCCCTGGCGCCGATCCACACCGGCGCGAGCCCGCTGATGCGCAGGGCCTGGGGTTGCAGCTGGATCTCGACGCGGTTGTCTTCCCACAGCGGCTTGCGCAGGCTTTGCGGCAGCGGCACCAGGTGCGCGTGGGTGCCCGTATCGAAATAGCCAGGGCCGCGTCGCCAGGCCTGGGACTCGACCTCCTGCCCATTGAAGAGCACACGAAACCGCACACCGACCCGGGGCAGCAGCAGTGCCAGCTGCGGATCGCCGGGGGTGGCCTCAGGCGCCGCCGTGGGCAGGCGCAGACGGTACTGGACCTCATTCCCCCAGGTTTGTGTTCCGTCGTCCCAGAGGTGCGGCAAAGCCACGGCCTGAACCGTCTCGACCCCGTTCCTGACCGTGACCCGATCGGCCCGGGTCACCTGCGCCGCACCCTGCGGAGCACCTCCCTGGGTGACCAGCGCGAGCAACACGAGCAGGATCACCAACAGGACCCCAGCCCAGAGGTAGGCCGGAACGCGGCTGAGGATCTGGCGCACTCGGGCTTTGGGACTCACAGCAGCCCACGCTCCTGCGCCGCCCTCACCACCTGCACCCGGCTGTGCACCGCGAGCTTGCGGTAGAGGTTCTTGATGTGGGTGCCGACGGTGGTCGGGGAGATCGCCAGCTTGCTGGCGATCTCCTTGTTCACATACCCCTGGGCGACCAGCTTGAGCACATCGGTTTCCCGCTCGGACAGCAGCACCTCTTCGCGCAGCGCAACCACCGGGATCACCGGCAGCGCCTCCTGTACGAGCCGAAACTGCTTGAGCAACATGCGGGCGAGCAGAGGCGAGATGGGCGCCCCGCCCTCGCGGATCTGCTCAATCGCGGCTGTCAGGTCCTCGCCCGTGCAGCCCTTGAGCACATAACCTGTGGCGCCGGCCTCCAGCGCCCCCACCAGCCGGGACTCCTCACCAAACACGGTGAAGACCAGCAGTTCGGCGCCAGGTTTCTCCCGTGCCAGCAGGTGCAGAAGGTCTTCCCCCCGGCCATCTGGCAGGCCCAGATCCACCAGAAAGACGTTGGCGTCGGCGCGCAAGGCGTGCACGCGGGCGTGGGCCAGGCTGTCCGAATGACCGAGCAGGCGCCAGTGCGGCCGGGACAGCAGCGCCTGCCGCACGAACTGCAGAACCGTGGGATCGTCCTCGATCAGGTAGATGCGTGTGTCGTCCGCCGGGCCGTCGCCGCTGCGCGGTTCATCCTGAGCTTGCATGTGTGAATCTGGTGCTGGTGTGCTCCGCGTCCCGGCCGTTCTGGCCGGCCCCTGCGCGGGTGCTTGTGCACCGATTGTGCGTCAGGCCAGGTTGTCCACCCCGGGGGCGCCAAACACCTGGGCCTTCAGATGGTGCAACTGGTCCCGCACCCCGGCCGCCTTCTCGAATTCGAGGTTGCGCGCGTGCTCCAGCATGAGTTTTTCCAGCCGCTTGATCTCGCGCGCCACGTCCTTCTCGCTCATGTCTTCCACGCTGGCGCGCTGCGCGCTCTCGGCGGCCAGGCGGTCGGCTTCCTTGCCGGCCTTTTCGCTGTAGACGCCGTCGATCAGGTCCTTGATGCGCTTGTTGATGCTGCGCGGCTCGATGCCCTGCGCCAGGTTGTGCGCCACCTGTTTGGTGCGGCGGCGCTCGGTTTCGCCCATGGCCCGAGCCATTGAGTCGGTCACCCGGTCGGCGTACAGGATGGCGCGGCCCTGCAGGTTGCGCGCCGCGCGGCCAATGGTCTGGATCAGGCTGCGCTCGGAGCGCAGGAAGCCTTCCTTGTCGGCGTCCAGGATTGCCACCAGCGAGACCTCGGGAATGTCCAGCCCCTCGCGCAGCAGGTTGATGCCCACCAGCACGTCGAAAGCACCCAGCCGCAGGTCGCGGATGATCTCCACCCGCTCCACGGTGTCCACGTCGCTGTGCAGGTAGCGCACCTTGACGCCGTTTTCCGTCAGGTAGTCGGTCAGTTGCTCGGCCATGCGCTTGGTCAGCGTGGTGATGAGCACGCGCTCGTTCTTCTCCACCCGGATGCGGATTTCCTGCAGCACGTCGTCCACCTGGTGCGTGGCCGGGCGCACCTCCACCTCCGGGTCCACCAGGCCGGTGGGGCGCACCACCTGTTCCACCACCTGGCCCGAGTGCGTCTTTTCGTAGTCGGCCGGCGTGGCCGAGACGAACACCACCTGGCGCATGCGCTGCTCAAACTCTTCGAGCTTGAGCGGCCGGTTGTCCAGCGCGCTGGGCAGACGGAAACCGTATTCCACCAGCGTGGTCTTGCGCGCCCGGTCGCCGTTGTACATGCCGCCGAACTGCCCCATGAGCACGTGGCTCTCGTCCAGGAACATCACCGCGTCTTTGGGCAGGTAGTCGGTCAAAGTGGACGGGGGCTCGCCCTCGGCCGTTCCAGCCAGGTGGCGCGAGTAGTTCTCGATGCCCTTGCAGTGGCCGACCTCGCTGAGCATTTCCAGGTCAAACCGGGTACGCTGCTCCAGCCGCTGGGCCTCCACCAGCTTGCCCATGCCCACCAGTTGCGCCAGGCGCACGCGCAGTTCCTCCTTGATCAGTTCCACCGCATTGAGGACCTGCTCGCGCGGCGTCACGTAGTGGCTGCTGGGGTAGACGGTGAAGCGCGGGATCTTCTGCCGCACCTTGCCGGTGAGCGGGTCGAAGAGTTGCAGGGTCTCGACCTCGTCGTCGAACAGCTCGATGCGGATCGCCATCTCGCTGTGTTCGGCCGGGAACACGTCGATGGTGTCACCGCGCACGCGGAACTTGCCACGCGAGAAGTCGGCCTCGTTGCGCGCGTACTGCATGCGCACGAGCTGGGCGATCAGGTCGCGCTGGCCGATCTTGTCGCCGGTGCGCAGCGTCATCACCATCTGGTGGTAGCTCTCGGGCTTGCCGATGCCGTAGATGGCGGAGACGGTGGCCACGATCACCACGTCGCGCCGCTCCAGGATGCTCTTGGTGCAGGAGAGGCGCATCTGTTCGATGTGCTCGTTGATCGCGCTGTCCTTCTCAATGAACAGGTCGCGCTGAGGCACATAGGCCTCGGGCTGGTAGTAGTCGTAGTAGCTGACAAAGTATTCGACCGCGTTCTTCGGGAAGAACTCGCGGAACTCGCTGTACAGCTGCGCGGCCAGGGTCTTGTTGGGCGCGAACACGATGGCCGGACGCCCCAGACGGGCGATCACGTTGGCCATGGTGAAGGTCTTGCCCGAGCCGGTCACGCCCAGCAGGGTCTGGAACACCTCACCGTCGTTGATGCCCTCCACCAGTTGCTCGATGGCGGTGGGCTGGTCGCCCGCTGGCGGGTACGGCATGAAGAGTTCGAACGGCGAACCGGGAAAACGGACGAACTCGCCCTTCTGTGTTTCCGGTATGACTTCTGCAATTTTTGGCATGGCGCGCTCGGCTGGCCCGGGTAGGTGCCGGGTAAAATCATGGATAACCCGCAAGGCTAACCGAGCCCCGAAAATCCCGCTACTGACAACTTCCAAAGGATATTCATGTCTTTGTTCACCGCCGTCGAAATGGCCCCGCGCGACCCGATCCTGGGTCTGAACGAACAGTTCGCCGCCGACACCAACCCCAACAAGGTCAACCTGGGCGTTGGCGTGTATTTCGACGACAACGGCAAACTGCCGCTGTTGCAATGCGTGCAGGCCGCTGAAAAGGCCATGATGGACAAGCCGACCGCGCGGGGCTACCTGCCCATCGACGGCATCGCCGCCTACGACGCCGCCGTCAAGGGCCTGGTGTTCGGCGCCGACTCCGACGTGGTGAAAAGCGGTCGCGTCGCCACGGTGCAGGCCATCGGCGGCACCGGCGGCCTGAAGATCGGCGCTGACTTCCTGAAAAAGATCAGCCCCGACGCCAAGGTCCTGATCTCCGACCCGAGCTGGGAAAACCACCGCGCGCTGTTCACCAACGCCGGTTTCACGGTGGAAAGCTACCCCTACTTCGACCAGAGCGCCAACGGCGGCCTGGGCGGCATCAACGTCGACGGCATGCTGGCCGCGCTGAACGCCGCCGCCCCCGGCACCATCGTGCTGCTGCACGCCTGCTGCCACAACCCCACCGGCTACGACATCACCCCCGCCCAGTGGGACCAGGTGATCGCCGCGGTGCAGGCCCGCAACCTCACCGCCTTCCTCGACATGGCCTACCAGGGCTTTGGCTACGGCATCGCCGAAGACGGCGCCGTGATCGGCAAGTTCGTGGCCGCCGGCCTGAACATCTTCGTCTCCACCAGCTTCTCCAAGAGCTTCAGCCTGTACGGCGAGCGCGTGGGCGCCCTGAGTGTGGTGGGCAGCAGCAAGGAAGAGACCGACCGCGTGCTGAGCCAGCTCAAGATCGCGATCCGCACCAACTACTCCAATCCGCCCACCCACGGTGGCGCCATCGTGGCCGCGGTGCTGAACAACCCCGAACTGCGCGCGCTGTGGGAACAAGAGCTGGGTGAAATGCGCGTGCGCATCAAGGCCATGCGCCAGAAGCTGGTGGATGGCCTCAAGGCCGCCGGCGTGCAAAAGGACATGAGCTTCATCACCACCCAGATCGGCATGTTCAGCTACTCGGGCCTGTCCAAGGACCAGATGGTGCGCCTGCGCAGCGAGTTCGGCGTATACGGCACCGACACCGGCCGCATGTGCGTGGCCGCGCTCAACAGCAAGAACATCGACTACGTCTGCCAGGCGATCGCCAAAGTCATCTGATCGGGCCGCCCCTCGCAGAAAAGCCGCTCGTTGAGCGGCTTTTCTGTTTCCGGGAGCGCTCGGAACCGGTCACCCCCAGATCACGGAGCGCATGGAGATCGAGGCCGCCTGGAAGCTGTCGTTGAAGAAGCGCGGTGCTTCGCCCTCGTGCACGGCACCGGCCGCGTACAGCAGCGGCAGGTAGTGGTCCCAGGTGGGGTGCGCGAGCTGGGCCAGGGCGCCCAGCGCACGGAATTCGCTCAGCGCGTCCAGGCGGCCCTGCGCGATGTGCTCCCCTGTGATGCGGTCGAATTCGATCGCCCAGTCGTAGGCTTGGTTGTCCGCCACCTCCCGGCGAATGGCGCGCAGGTTGTGCACGATGTTGCCGCTGCCCACGATCAACACCCCGCGGTCCCGCAAGGCCTTGAGTTGCTGCCCCAGGGCGTGGTGCTCGGCGGGCGGGCGGCCGTAGTCCATGCCGAGCTGGATCACGGGAATGCTGGCGTCCGGGAACATGGGCTTGAGCACCGACCAGGCGCCATGGTCCAACCCCCACGCCTGGGCGTCCAGCCCCAACGGGGCGTCCGAGCCCGGCTGCCGCACCGCCTGGCTGATGGCGCTGGCCATGGCGGGTGAACCGGGGGCCGGGTACCGCTGGTCGAACAGTGCCTGGGGAAAGCCCCCGAAGTCGTGAATGGTGCGCGGATCGTCCATGGCGGTGAGCTGCCAGCCCTGGGTGAGCCAGTGCGCCGACACGCACAGGATCAACCTCGGCCGGATACCACGCGCGAGCAATTCGCGGCCCAAGGCCTGCCAGCTGCGCCGGTATGCGTTGTCCTCGATCGCGTTCATGGGGCTGCCATGGCCCACGAACAGCACCGGCAAACGCTCACTGGCCGGGAGGCTCTGCAAGGCGTCCAGATGGGAAACGCTCGCCACGGAAGCAGCGGGAGCTTGGGCGGAAGAAAGGCTCATGTGGGTTCCCAGGGCAGCGGCGAGCACGGCACCGGCGCCCAGGTAGAAGTTGCGACGTTGCATGTGCGATGGGTAAAGGGAGGTTTCCGCTGAGCCCGGCGGCGTGCGAAAAGTTCCAGGCTGCATTCTTTCACGAAGGTGACAAAACGCTTGGGGTTTTAAGTGTTTCCACTCTCACACCTGCCCCGTCATGCTGCTATATTGCACTGCAACATAACCATTCAGGTCCCACCCACCATGCTCTACCAGATTTACGAAACGCAGCGCTCAGTGATGGAGCCTTTCGCTGACCTGGCCGAAGTCGCCTCCAGGCTCTACCTGAACCCCATGCTGCCGCTGGCGCAGTTTCCACTGGCGCAGCGCATCTCCGCCGGCTACGACCTGATGCACCGGCTCGGCAAGGACTACGAAAAGCCGGTGTTCGGCATCCACAAGGTGGACGTGGACGGGGTGGACATCGCGATCCACGAGCGGGTCGAGATCGACAAACCCTTCTGCGAGCTGCGGCGCTTCAAGCGCTTCTCGGACAACACCGACACGCTGGCCACGCTCAAGGGCCAGCCGGTGGTGCTGATCGTGGCGCCGCTGTCGGGCCACTACGCCACGCTGCTGCGCGACACCGTGCGCGCCATGCTCAAGGACCACAAGGTCTACATCACCGACTGGAAGAACGCCCGTCTGGTGCCGCTGTCCGAGGGCGACTTCCACCTCGACGACTATGTGCTCTACATCCAGGAGTTCATCCGCTACCTGCAAAAGGGCTATGGCAACTGCCACGTCATGAGCGTGTGCCAGCCCACAGTGCCGGTGCTGGCGGCGGTGTCGCTGATGGCCAGCCGGGGGGAGACCACGCCCTTGTCCATGACCATGATGGGCGGCCCGATCGACGCGAGCAGGTCGCCGACCTCGGTGAACAATCTCGCCACCGAGCGCAGCCACAGCTGGTTCGAGAACAACGTCATCTACCGCGTGCCCGACAACTTCCCCGGCGCCGGCCGCCGGGTCTATCCCGGTTTCCTGCAGCACTCCGGCTTCGTGGCCATGAACCCCGGCCACCACGCCACCAGCCACTACGACTACTTCCAGGACCTGATCAAGGGCGACAACTCCAGCGCCGAAATCCACCGCCAGTTCTACGACGAGTACAACGCGGTGCTGGACATGGACGCCCACTACTACCTGGAAACCATCGACACGGTGTTTCAGGACCTCAAACTGGTCAACGGCACCTGGGACGTGAAGAACGAAAACGGTCAGCTTGAGCGTGTGCGCCCGCAGGACATCGCCCACACCGCCCTGCTGACGGTGGAAGGCGAGCTCGACGACATCTCCGGCTCGGGCCAGACCGCCGCCGCGCACGATCTGTGCACGGGCATCCCCAAGACACACCAGATGCACTACGAAGCCAAGGGTGCGGGCCACTACGGCATCTTCAGCGGCCGACGCTGGCGCGAGATGGTGTACCCGGTGGTGAAGTCCTTCATCCGGGCGCACCAGCCAACCCCTGAGGCCCTGGCCCTGGCATCCATTGCGTCGGCGCCGCATGGCGTGAAAGCTGCGGCGACCTCAACCGCCGTCACGAAACCGGTCGCGAAACGGGCCACCAAGACAACGGTCAAAGCAACGGTCAAGGCCGGGGCGAAACCGGTCCCCGCCCCCAGCGCGGCAAAGGCCCCATCCACGACAGCGCCCCGCAAGGCCCGCCGGCCGGTCTGACCGGGCCGCGCCCCGGTGGCGGTGCCCCGGGGGTATATTTCCCGGCATGAACGAACTCGCCCGGCGCATCGACGCCGCCCTGCCACAAACCCAGTGCACACGCTGCGGCTACCCGGACTGCGCGCGCTATGCACAAGCCATCGCCGACGGCGAGGCGGGCATCAACCAGTGCCCGCCCGGCGGCGTCGAGGGGGTGGCGCGTCTGGCGGCCATCACCGGCCAGCCGACCCAGCCGCTGAACCCCGCCAACGGCGTGGAAGGGCCGCTGACCGTGGCCGTGATCGACGAAGACTGGTGCATCGGCTGCACGCTGTGCATCAAGGCCTGCCCCACCGACGCCATCGTCGGCAGCAACAAGCTCATGCACACCGTGATCGAGCCCTATTGCACGGGTTGTGAGCTGTGCATTCCGGTCTGCCCGGTCGACTGCATCTCGCTGGAGATCGTCAGCGGCGAGCACACCGGCTGGCAGGCCTGGAGCGACGCGCAGGCCACGCTCGCCCGCACGCGCTACGAGGCGCGCACCGTGCGGCTCGCGCGTGAGCAGGTGGAGCACGACCGTGTGCTGGAAGCCAAGGCACGCATGAAATACGCCGATCTCGAAGCCCACTCGCAGCACACCGACCCAGTCGTGCTGGACAAGAAACGCGCCGTCATCGCCGCCGCGCTCGAACGGGCGCGGGCCAAACGCCTGGCCGCGTCCGACTGAGGCCCGGCGCAACCGCGGCCCACAGGGCCCCCGTTCAGGCGGCCACGATCGCGGTCTTGTACACCCCGCACCCCACGTAGAGCTCATCCACCTTGGTCACGTACGACATCTTGGTCTGGATGACGCCGCTCTGCGGGTTGACGATGTCGTATTCGACCCAGCCCGGCTCCTGCTCCGCCTGGGCCACGATGGACTCCAGCAGCGCCTGACCGTCCACCCCGGCGATGTCCTGCACCCGGCTGCCCACCTTCTCGGGCTTGCCGCCGAACGCGCGGTAACCCCCCTGCCGGTCCAGCGCGAACACATACATGTCGCGGTCATGGAATCCTTTGGCCGGGTCGCTCAGATCGCGCACGAAACGCTGTGGATCGGCCGTGGCGCGGAGCTCCAAGGCTTGCTGCACCAGCTGCACCGCTTCTTCGGCCGTGCCCTGCTGCAGCATGAAGGACGACACCGCCCTGGACAGATGGGCCGCACGCTCCTCCAGCTTGTTCGCCTGGATCACCGCCAGCTCCACCATCTGCGCGTTGCGCTGGGTGATCTGGTCGAGCTGGTTCACGGCCGATGAGATCTCGACCAGACCGGTGCTCTGTTCGGCGCTGGCGGCCGAAATCAATGACATGTTGGACGCCACGCCACGCACCCCATTGACGATCTGTGTCATGTTGCTGCCGGCGGCACGGATCTGGGTCACGCTGCTGGAGACCTGGCTGGCCGATGTCTGGATGAGCTGGCGGATCTCCTTGGCCGACGCGGCCGAGCGCTGTGCCAGTGTGCGCACCTCGTTGGCCACCACGGCGAAACCGCGCCCCTGTTCGCCGGCCCGCGCGGCCTCCACCGCCGCGTTCAGGGCCAGGATGTTGGTCTGGAAGGCCAGGCTGTCGATCACGCCGATGATTTCGTTCATCTGCTGGGCGCTCTTCTGGATGAGCTCGACCGAGTCCACCGCCTTGACCATGGACTGCGCACCCGACTCCGCCACGTCCCGGACCTGCGCGGCCTGGGTGTCCGAGTCGCCCGCGGTTTCGGCGTTCTGGTGCACGGTGCTCGAGAGCTGTTGCACGCTGGCCGCCGTCTGCTCCAGGTTCGCTGCCTGCTGTTCGGTGCGGTCGGCCAGGTGGCGGTTGCCCATCGCCAGGCTCTTGCCCGCGTGCGCCACCAGCGCCGAGTTGCTGCGCACCTCGGCCACCATGGCCGAGAGGTTGCCGTTCATGCGCTCCACCAGCCGGGCCAGCTGGGCCAGCTCGTCGTTGCCCCGAATGCTCACATGCGCCCGCAGGTTGCCGTCGGCGGTCTGCTTCATGACGTCGAAGACGTGGCGGAAATCGGTGACAAAGCTCAGATAGAACGCCTGCATCAGGTACACCAGCAGCGCCACACCCATCAAGGAGGCCCCCAACACGGCCCACCGCGTCCACGCCAGCCGGTCGACGCGCTGGGCCAGCAGGGCGTCCAGACGGGTCAACACGGCGCTTTCATAGGCCCGCAGCGCAGAAAGGGCCTGATCGCCGGCCGTGAAGTAGGCTGCGCCCTGCACGCTGCCGGGTGCACCCAAGGCCTGGCGCGCGGACTGGGCAAAGGCATCGCTGGCCGCGATCACCGGATCGCCCGGCAGGCCGCTCTGGCCGTGACGGGTGGCGAAATCCATGGCCAGGCGCATGTCCAGCACCTGGGCTTTCAGCGCTTCGGTCCGCAGACGCAGGCCGCTCAAACCATCGGGCTCGGGTTGCGCCAGGCTGAGCTGCCCGGCGCCAAGTCCCTGGATCTGGCTCAAGGCGTCGCCCCAGGCCAGGGTGCGCGAAACCGCCATGTCCATCAGGAAGTAGCTGGCGGGTTCGGGATCGAACAGGAGGCCCGAGCGCTCACCCACCGTGTAGGTGAAGCGGTGAAGCGCGTCGAGCGCCGCGGTGTGCCGCGCAAAGGCATCCCCCGGAGTGGATGCGCCCGAAGTGGCCAGCCCCTCCAGGCCCGACTTCACCTCGCTCCAGTCCCGCGACAACCCGAAATCGGGTCGCCGAGCCAGCGCTTCGCCCGCCGCCGTCACGGTCTGGGCCAACTGCGCTTGCGCGGCCTGGAGCGGGCCTCGGGCCGCGTCCCCTCCGGACAGCAGCACCTGGCTGTGCCCGCGGCGCGCCTGCCCCGCGGCGGCCACATCGGCCAGACGGGCGACGATCCGGACGCCGTCGGCTTCGTTCCTGGCGGCCTGCAACTCGGCCCCCAGGCGTTGCACCAGCAAGACGCAGATCACCAGCAGCGGCACCAGCAACACCGACCCCAGCAGCGCCAGTTTGGCGGGCAGCCGCATGCGCCGCATCAACCAGATGCCGGGCAGAAAAGGTTTGGTCATCATCATGCGCGTAGGCCTCGGTGAGTTATGTCTCTGTTAGCGTTATCGGTGCATTTCCAACCAGCTTGAGACGCCACAGCAGCCGGCCAGACAGAAAGAGCAGGCTGCACGTCAATGCACGGGGGAAACCCCCGACTGCCGGCTTTCGAAATGCCGGAACAGCTGGGTCGCCATCCACCGCAAGGTGTCGTCGGCCGTGTCGTGGGCCAGCCGCAACTGCTGCAGGGCATACCGCCGGTCGCACCGCATCAGGGCCGGGTGGATCGCCATGCCATGGCTCTCCATGCGCCGGCTGAACACATCGAGCAGGTCCTGCGGCCAGGCCAGCGCCAGTTCACGTTCGCGCCACACCGGGCGGCGCTGCGCCCATCGTTCGTCGCCCTGCGCCAGCAGCGCACTGGCCTGGGCGGACACGGGGTGGGTGGTAGGCGGGTTGGAAACCGGGCTCATGGCGCACTCCTGCTGCGGTGAAACCGGCCCCCGGTCACGGAAAGCGCGCGGATGGCCGATCAATGCACCGAGGGTACCGACGGCGGCTGTCGCCGTTGCCGCGAAAAAACGGGGGAAACGGGGCCAAATCCGTTCGCTGCGCTGGCTGGCCGCGCCAGGGCGGGCACAAAAAAACCCTGCCGGGGTGAGCACGGCAGGGCTTGGCGCCAGCGCGGCGCACTTCAGGCCGGGCTGCCCGCCAGCCTGGCGAAAGCCGCGACCACCTCGGGCGGCGCCTGCACCAGCTCGATCAGCACGCCCTCACCAGCAATCGGGAACTCGTCATTCGCCTTCGGGTGCAGGAAGGTGATGTCGAAACCCGCCGCGCCCTTGCGGATGCCGCCCGGCGCAAAACGCACGCCGTTGGCGCTGAGCCATTGCACCGCCACCGGCAGGTCGTCAATCCACAGGCCCACGTGGTTGAGCGGCGTGGCGTGCACCGCCGGCTTTTTGTCCGGGTCCATCGGCTGCATCAGGTCCACCTCGACCTTGAACGGGCCGCTGCCGATGGCGCAGATGTCTTCGTCGACGTTTTCGCGCTCACTCTGAAAGCTGCCGGTTTTTTCCAGCCCGAGCATGTCCACCCACAGGGTCTGCAGGCGGTGTTTGTCGGGGCCTCCGATGGCAATCTGCTGGATGCCCAGCACTTTGAAAGGACGTTGCGTTGCGTTCATGAATCAGTGAATTCCGTTGTGAGAAAGAGGCGCCTGCTCCAGCGCCCAGACCGTCGCGGGCGGCAGATTGGCCCAGACCGAGGCCGAGCGCCGCCACCGCCAGCCAGCGGGGATGCCGCTGAACGGGCGCAGGTGGCGCGCCGCGTAGGTGTATTGAATGAGGCGGGAACGGGGCTGGCGCGCGATCAGCGTCAGCATGGCCTCGATGCACTGTCGCGCTTCGTCGCCCGGCATGGACAGCAAGGGCAGCGACGACACCAGCGTGACCGGCGTGTCCGCGGCCATCGTGAGCAGATCGACGCGGGAGGCGCAATGGTTGAGCACCTCCAGCTGCGGGAACGAGGCACGCAGCAGCTCGGCGAATTCGGGATCGCGCTCAAAGACCACGAAACGGTCTTGCGCCACCAGGGCCGGCGCAAGCGCCCGGGTGATGGCGCCGGTGCCGGCCCCGACCTCGATCAGCACGCCCGGCTCGCTGCGCAGCACCTCGTCGCGGATGGCCCGGGCCAGGGCCCTGGACGCGGGAGCGATGGCGCCCATGCGCCGCGGGTGACGAAGACAACCGAGTGCGAATGCCAAACCGTGCTCCATGCGGGACCCCTGGAAGTTGCAGCGGTTTGAAGCGTATCCCAATTCCCTGCGCTCCAGGGGTGTCAAGCTGCAACCGGCCAGGCTCACTCGAACTCGACAATGGCCTGGTCCACCACCAGCGATTCGCCCTTGCCCGCCAGCACCTTGGCCACCACGCCGTCGGCCGCGGCGAACAGCACGTTCTCCATCTTCATGGCCTCGATCACCGCCACGCGTTCGCCCGCCTGGACCTTCTGCCCCACCTGCACCGCCACGTCGACCAGCAGGCCGGGCATGGGCGAGAGCACGTATCGGCTCATGTCGGGCGGTGCCTTGAACGGCATGAGCCGGTGCAACTCGGCCATGCGGGGCGACACCACCACGGTCTCGATGCGCGTGCCGTTGTGCTGCACCACCAGGGCCAGCGGGTTGCGCAGCGTGCCGCGCTCCACCTGGGCGGTGAAGGGCTGGCCATTGCACTCGCCGGTGATGCAGACGTCGTTCAGGCGCGAGGGGCTGCTGATGGCAAAGCGCTTGCCCTCCACCGTGACCACCGCCGAGCCGACCTGGCCCACCACCTCGTCCACGTGCACCGCCGTGTAGCGGTTCCGGCCGCCCGCGCCCAGGGTGATCACGCTGAAATCGTGGCCGACCTTGACGCCGTAGCCCGGCAACTGGCCGGTCAGGCCGGCTGCGCGCTCGCGCGACTTGCGGCGCACGAACGCCGCCAGCGCGACCAGGAAGTCGGCATCATCGTGCGGCACGTCTTCGGCGCGGAAGCCGTGGGCGTAGTGCTCGGCAATGAAGCCGGTGTTGAACTCACCCGACACGAACTTCGGGTGCGCCAGCAGCGCCGCCTGGAACGGGATGTTGCTGCTGATGCCACGGATCACGAAGCCGTTGAGTGCCTCGCGCATCTTGGCAATGGCCTCATTGCGGTCCTTGCCGTGCACGATGAGCTTGGCGATCATCGAGTCGTAGTACATCGGGATCTCGCCACCATCGACCACACCGGTGTCCACGCGCACGCCGTACAAGGCGTCGGTGTTGGCCTGGTGCATGGTCTGCGCCGGCGGCTGGAAGCGCACCAGGCGGCCGGTGCTGGGCAGGAAGTTGCGGAACGGGTCCTCGGCGTTGATGCGGCACTCGATGGCCCAGCCCTCGCGCTTCACGTCGGCCTGGGTGATCGGCAGCTTTTCGCCCGCCGCCACACGGATCATCAGCTCCACCAGATCGAGCCCGGTGATGCACTCCGTCACCGGGTGCTCCACCTGCAGACGGGTGTTCATTTCCAGGAAATAGAAGTCCTGGTCTTTGCCGACCACGAACTCGACCGTGCCGGCGCTCTGGTACTTCACCGCCTTGGCCAGCGCCACCGCCTGCTCGCCCATGGCCTTGCGCGTGGCGTCGCTGATGAAGGGCGACGGCGCCTCTTCGATCACCTTCTGGTGGCGGCGCTGAATGGAACACTCGCGCTCGTTCAGATAGACCACGTTGCCGTGCGCATCGCCCAGCACCTGGATCTCGATGTGGCGCGGCTCCAGCACGTATTTTTCGATGAACACGCGGTCGTCGCCGAAGCTGTTGCGGGCCTCGTTGCGGCAGCTGGTGAAACCTTCGAAGGCTTCCTTGTCGTTGAAGGCCACGCGCAGGCCCTTGCCGCCGCCACCGGCCGAGGCCTTGATCATCACGGGGTAGCCGATGTCCTTGGCGATTTCCACGGCGCGCTCGGCTGTTTCGATGGCGTCGTTCCAGCCCGGAATGGTGTTGACCTTGGCCTCGTTGGCCAGCTTCTTGGACGCGATCTTGTCGCCCATGGCCGCGATGGAGAAATGGCGCGGGCCGATGAACGCGATGCCTTCGTCTTCACAGCGTTTGGCGAAGGCCTCGTTTTCCGACAGAAAGCCATAACCGGGGTGAATGGCCTGGGCGCCGGTCTTCTTGGCGGCCTCGATGATCTTGTCCGCGACCAGGTAGGACTCGCGCGAGGGCGCCGGGCCCAGCAACACGGCCTCGTCGGCCAGTTGCACGTGGCGCGCTTCCTTGTCGGCCTCGGAGTAAACGGCGACCGTCTTGATGCCCATCTTCTGGGCGGTGGCGATCACACGGCAGGCGATTTCGCCACGGTTGGCAATCAGGATTTTCTTGAACATGGAATTCTCCATTGCAGAAGTCAGTGGTTGTGGCTGGCCGTTGTTTCTGTACCCGCAAGGAGCGGGGCGTGCGTGCCTCCGCTCATGTCCCCCGCCGGCCTGCGGCCGGCTCCTCCTTTACTTCGCTGCGACACACACGCCCCACTCCTTGCTGCGAAGTGAATCGACTGGATGGCCGCATGGGACAAGTCCCAAAGGATCGGGTTGCGGGAGCGTTTTGCGCAGGTAAAGGAGGAGGCCGAAGGCCGGGGGACACGGAGCAAAACGATCCCGCAGCCCGAGCCGGCCCGGCGCGCAACAACGGCAGAGAGGAGCATCACAGCGGAATGTTCCCGTGCTTGCGCCACGGGTTTTCCAGCTTCTTGTCCTTGAGCATCACCAGCGAACGGCAGATGCGCTTGCGTGTCTCGTGCGGCAGGATCACGTCGTCGATGAAGCCACGCGCGCCGGCCACGAAAGGGTTGGCGAAGCGGGCCTTGTATTCGGCCTCGCGCCCGGCCAGCTTGGCCGGGTCCTTCTTCTCCTCGCGGAAGATGATCTCCACCGCGCCCTTGGCGCCCATCACCGCGATCTCGGCGTTGGGCCAGGCAAAGTTCACGTCGCCGCGCAGGTGCTTGGAGGCCATCACGTCGTAGGCGCCGCCGTAGGCCTTGCGCGTGATCACGGTGATCTTGGGCACTGTGCATTCGGCGTACGCGTAGAGCAGCTTGGCGCCGTGTTTGATGATGCCGCCGAACTCCTGGCTGGTGCCGGGCATGAAACCGGGCACATCCACAAACGTCACCACCGGAATATTGAAAGCGTCGCAGAAACGCACGAAGCGCGCGGCCTTGATGCTCGACTTGATGTCCAGGCAACCGGCCAGCACCAGCGGCTGGTTCGCCACGATGCCCACCGTCTGGCCGTCCATGCGGGCGAAGCCGATCAGGATGTTCTTCGCGTACTCGGGCTGCAGCTCGAAGAAGTCGCCGTCGTCCACCGTCTTGACGATCAGCTCCTTCATGTCGTAAGGCTTGTTC
>Ga0209343_10000272_pt1 | contig 71939 bp, 74 predicted proteins | sample RifCSPlowO2_02_FD_184026 | JGI IMG/M metagenome (GOLD analysis project Ga0209343, IMG submission 184026) | Groundwater microbial communities from Rifle, Colorado - Rifle CSP2_plank lowO2_0.2 (SPAdes) (version 2) | ecosystem: Environmental > Aquatic > Deep subsurface > Groundwater | place...
ACTCCCACCGCCCCAGTGCCGACGTTGCCGGTTGTTGAATCCGTCCCTTGCGTCTTTACAAGGGCGTAAGAACTTGAAGCCACCCCTGAAGCGGGGCCGTCAGAGACAGCGACCACGTCGCCCGCTTCAAGTTCTTCCCCGGCGACAAATGTCTCCGCTACGTCGACACAGGTAACGTCCCCGGCGCCGTCGGAAGCGCAGGCAGATGTGCGGATATCACCTATGACATGGAGAACGTCAAGGGGATCTGTCGTCCCGATGCCGACGTTGCCGGTTGTTGCCTTTATCGTCAACGCCGTTGTTCCACTTCCAGACGGATGAGCATTCCAAGTTCCACCATATTTGAAATACAAATCACCAATATCCCAAGCCATATACGCGTTGGCATCTCTCGCTAGATTAAGCGTGCCGGTTCCTGTATCAACTATAGATATAACTGGATTAGCCGACGCCTCCACTTGAAGATTCGCCCAAGGCCCCGTCGTCCCGATGCCGACGTTGCCGCCGCTTTTTACAGTTAACACGTCTGCCCCAGCACCAGCCCGCAGACGCAAATCCCCAGCATCAGATGGACCGACAAACATGTTTGTTCCATCTGTCTGCACATCAAAACGGTAATCGTTTGCATCATCTCTTACCAATCGCAATACCGGTCCCCCAGTCGATACCAAATGCAATAGCGTTCCCGGCCCCGTCGTCCCGATGCCGACGTTGCCAGCGTTTGTTATAGCCATAGTATCCTGTTCAGCTCCGGCAGTATCACGTCGTTGAAACAAGAAACCAACTCCAACATCCCTGTCTGTGTCGCCCGCTGAAATTATTGCCCACAGATTACTGGCGTCATAGCGATTGATACGAAGTTTGTTTGTGCCATCGTGAACACCTAAGATAGTTGTTCCAGCGACTTCCAACTTCGCCCCCGGCCCCGTCGTCCCGATGCCGACGTTGCCGTCGTTTTTAATCACCATCCGTGCCGTTGAGCCTGTTACATCATCAAATGTCCAAGTACCTGCAGTGCTGATATACATTCCATATGTGCGAGCCCCTGTGCCAGTGCCAGTCAATCGAAGTGCAGAACCGCCCCAATCTCCAGTTGCTCCTTCAATATCCAACTTAGCATCCGGCCCCGTCGTCCCGATGCCGACGTTGCCGCTTCCTAAGATTGTCATCCGTTCTACGAGAGCGTTCGCAATTGCACCAGGCGTTTTCGTCTGAAAATGAATATCAGCAGAATAGTTAGCATCAGTTGCCGTTATAATGGCTTGTGCCGGATTACTCCACTGTGCTGAAGTCTGGTAAGGTCTGAAAATAATTCCCGGAGTCCCACCAGTTGGCGCCGATAATGTTATTTGCGGACCCACATTCGAGGCGTTATCCAAATGTAGTTGGGTATTCGGCCCCGTCGTCCCGATGCCGACGTTGCCTGTTGAATCAATTACAAACTGACCAGCTGTTCCTACTTTCATATAGTACTGATTTGTTCCGACAGATGGGGCTGTTTCAAGATACAGAGTTGAGGCGGCAGTTAATACCGCGTCACCCGCGCCAATAGTCGGAGCTACCAGATGCATTGTGGCAAAGTTTGCATGTGTGCCAGAACTTGCTTTGTTAAGTGTTGGCACAGCGATAAAAGAAGTGGCATCACAATTAGCACAAGCAGTGACTGTCGGACGAACATCCAATCCACCGCGTGCTTCAGTTGATCCGGCAGTCGTGAAAGTGCCACCAATAAAAACCTGTGATCTTCCCCCTGCCGGAGTGGCGGCCCCGATTGCAACATTACCTCTCACATCCAAGAGAGTGCTCGGCCCGGTCGTCCCGATGCCGACGTTGCCGGTACTCGCAATCGTCACAATCGGGCTGTTGTTGTTGTTGAAGATATCGAGCCGTTCAGTCCCATTGCCAACTCCGATAGAGAATTGGGACTGATTGGTTCCGCCTGAGCCGTTTGATTTGAAGTAATGAGAGGCACTGGCGGTGTTGTTCATGGTGTAAAGCAGGGAAGAGGAAGCGATGTTGGCCGAGAGGGAACCCTTTACTTCTAAATCACCGGAAACCAATAAATCGTTGGCTCCGGTTATGTAGTTTGCGTGACCCGTGGTTGAAGTCCCGAATCTCGAATAGCTTGTCGATGAGAACCCCCCGACTTGGAGAGTTCCGAAGAGGCCGTAGCTTGCAGAGGCCGTGCCTTGGACTTCAAGGACGGTAGTTGGAACAGTTCCAAGACCGAGTTTAGAGAATTGAGGCGTGGCTCCTGTATGGATGTTCTGGGGGGTTGAGAGAGTGATGGTCCCATCAGTATCATCGGTGACCGTGACCTGATTGGTTGTGCCGGCTATCCAGTCGGCAAGGTTGGCGATGAAACGAGCAATCAATAAAATTCAAAATGTAAATATCAAAATGAAAAATGACGATGTAAAATTAAAAAATGACTTACAAATGAAATTGAAAACTATTATATTAGTCGATGGCAGGACTAAAATCAATGGGTTGGAATTAGAGCAGATGCCAATAGTAAAGGGTGACCGGAAGGTCTTCGCCATTGCCTGTGCCTCAATTATTGCTAAAGTTCACCGCGACAAAATGATGGTTCGGTATGCCAAAAAATATCCCGGTTATGGATTTGAAAAACATAAGGGATATGGAACTAAATACCATCAAATCCGGCTTACCGCCTTCGGACCATGTGCTATTCATAGACGATCATTTAAGTTGGTGTACCCTTGACATTTCTTAGTAATCATTTATTTTATAACTAGAACTTTCAATCTTAGGGTTAGAGGGAAAGAAATGGAACATAAAGCAATTAAACATTTGTTTGGGATTCCAGTCTTTGTTTTATTGGTTGTTGTGAGTTTTGTCTGTCTTTTTGGGGTTGTTTTTCACTTAGTGAGAATGTCCGTATTTTTACTTCTAGCTCTGGTTCCAGTATATTTTCTTTTTAGGATCTCTCGGTATATTGGTCTAACGGAATTTGATGTCACAATTTATGTAAATAAATCTGTATTTAAAGAGTTGTTGAGAGTGGCGATTTATGGGCCAAAAGCAGTAAACTGATATTGAGGCCACCTCAAAGCCCTAGCGGGCTTTTTTGTTTACAACTAATTTGTTAATATAAAATGTATGATACAAAAAAGAAAAACAACACCCAAAGAAAACACTCTGGATATAATTGCCCGAAATGTTGCTGACATTAAGGATAAAATGGCAACCAAGGAGGACCTGGGGGCATTTGCTACTAAAATTGATCTAGAAGATATGGAAAGAAGATTATCTGTTAAAATAGAATCTGTTGACGAGAAAGTAGATGCATTGGAAGAGGTTGATGTTCGGAATCTTGAACGAAGAGTTTTTGTTAGAAAAAGACGTTAAACAAACAAAAAGCAAACATGTCTAAACGAGTTGCTATAAACGGATTCGGCCGGATCGGCAGGGCGTTTTTTAAGCTGGCTTTAACTAAGCCCGCCTTTGCTGAAGCTTCGGCGGGTAAACCAGAGTTAGAAATTGTGGCGATAAACGATTTGGGGGATATTGAGAATTTAGCCTACCTGTTAAAGTATGACTCGGCCTACGGTCGTTTTAATAAAGAGGTTTCTGTTCGTGACGGCAAACTGATTGTCGATAGCAATGAATACCTGTTTATTCAAGAAAAGGACTTGGCAAAACTTCCCTGGAAAGAACTCGGGGTTGATATAGTCGTGGAGTCTACCGGGGCTTTTGAAACATTTGACAAGATTTCGGCTCACAAAACGGCCGGGGCCAAAAGAGTTGTTCTGACCGCGCCGGCAAAAGACGCAGACACCGCCGACACAAAAACAGTTTTAATGGGCGTGAATGACGATGACCTTAAAACCTGCACCATTTCATCAAACGGTTCTTGTACCACTAACTCGGCTTCCCCGATACTGCAAATTCTTTCTGAAACTATTGGAGTTAAAAAAGCATTCTTGAATACCACTCATGGCTATACTGCCACTCAAAATTTAGTCGATGGACCGGTTAGGGGCCATGATTTTAGACGAGGCCGGGCCGGGGGAGTGAATATTGTCCCTTCATATACGGGCGCAGCGGTTGCGGTAGGAAGGGCCGTCAAGGCCGTTGAAAACAAATTCGAGGGCACCTCAATGCGCGTGCCCATTATCACGGGGTCTCTTTCTTCAATTACATTTGTTTCCGAAAAACCAACTACGATTGAAGAAATTAATAAAATACTGCGCGATGCCGCAGACCAACCGCGTTGGCAGGGGATTTTCAGGGTGACCGATGATCAGATTGTTTCAAGCGATATTATAGGCGATCCTTATGCCGCGATTGCTGATTTATTGCTCACCAAAGTTGTTGACGGTGATCTTTGTTCGGTCTATTCCTGGTATGACAATGAATTCGGATACACAAATACATTAGTTCAGCATGTGTTAAAGGTTGCTGAACTAATGTAAATTTCTAAATCCTAATTTCTAAACAATTTCAAAGTTTTTGAGAAAAATATGTCCGAACTGCATATAATCGAAAATCCTATAACCAGAGTGGAATTAAAAAAAATTGCCGAAGAGAGATTCGGCGATTTAGTTAAAGGGGCAGTGGATATTGAGCAGGAGACTATGGTACTAGGTGGGGAGTTTCATATGGATGAATTGAATTTTTTATATGAGCAACGCGGGTCAAGGTCAGAGGATGTTTGGGGGATTAACTTATATCCGGATAAGTTTGGAGATGATATGATAGAGTATGATTCGGTTATAAATCTTAAACCAGCTTTGGGTAATCGAACCCGAGGAGTTGATAACATAGAAATTCAGGAAAAAATTAAAAAAATTGTAAGAAAATTAATTTTGGACTAGTGGACTATCTTCACAAAAACGCAGCCGAAGGCAGATGGCGTCAAATGCCGTTAGCCGAGCAAATGGCTAATATCGGATCTGAAGTCGGGCGAGCGGCAAAATGGCAGGGCAGAGACGATAAAATATTCTATGGAGCCGTAACCAGGGCCCTGGAGCTTTTTGATCTGACCCTTGAAGATCCAAAGTGGCGGGGCGGACGCTTGTTGGAACTTGGTCGTTTAAAAGAAGTTTTTTGCGACGGGGTTCTGGACGGAAAGGAATACGGCACCACATTGTCCGGCTTAGAAAATTATTTTTTGCCGTTTTTTAACCTAATTGCCCGGAAATATTCAGTATTATAATGTCGCAGTATATCCATGAAAACAAGATTAAGGAGTTAGAACTAAAGGCCAACGAGGCCCGCCAGTTTTTAATTGAGATGCTTACGGAAGCGGGGTCGGGGCACACGGCAGGGCCGTTGGGGATGGCCGATATTTTTATGGCTATGTATTTTCATGTTCTCAATCACGATCCTAAAAATCCAATGTGGGAAGAAAGGGATCGACTTATTTTGTCAAATGGCCACATTTGTCCGATCCGCTATGTGTTGATGGCAATGTCCGGCTATTTTCCGATCGAAGAATTGAAAACTTTGAGAAAATTCGGTTCACGGTTGCAAGGTCATCCTGAACGGGAACGACTGCCGGGAGTTGAAACAACATCGGGACCGCTGGGCTCGGGGTTGGGTCAAGCCGCAGGATATGCTTATGCGGCAAGGATGGATAGCAACCCTCCTTCGCGTAAAGCTTCGGAAGGGCGAGGAAAGTTTCGAGTTTATTGCTTTATGTCCGACGGTGAACAAGAGTCAGGAGCGACTTGGGAGTCGGCAATGTTTGCCGGGAAAAACAAGTTAAGCAATCTAACGGCAGTAATTGATCGCAATAATATACAGATAGACGGTATGACGGAGAACATTATGCCTCTTGAGCCGTTGAGGGCGAAATACGAATCATTCGGCTGGAACGTTTTGGAGGTTGACGGGCACAATATAGAGCAATTTGTCGATGTCGTTGAAGAGGCCAAGGCAGTATATGAAAAGCCGACAGTCATAATTGCACATACGATACCGGGGAAGGGTATAAAAGAAATGGAGTTTGATGCTCGCTGGCATGGGATATCACCAACAAAAGAGCAGGGCAAAGAGTTTCTTGACGAACTCCGGACATTGGGTGGTAAAATTGCCAGCGAGCATCAATAATTGGCACGCCCCCACACTTATGTTTTATGTTTACATATTAAGAAGTTCAAAAGATTCCAAATTATACATGGGATCGACCGCTGACTTGAGACGAAGATTGGCAGAGCATAATGACGGGAAAGTTGTAAGCACAAAAAACAGAAAGCCTTTTGAACTTATCTATTATGAAGCTTACAATAACGAAAAAGACGCTAGAACAAGAGAACATAATTTAAAACTAAGATCCAATGCTTTATTTCAGCTTAAAAAGCGACTTAAGCGTAGTTTATAAGTGTGGGGGCACGGAATTCCGCCAAAGCCAGAAGAGGCGCAGAAATTTTTAACTGAACTTAGAACATTGGGAGGTAAGATAGAATCAGAACATGAATAAAAAAAATAAACAATGGCGATTTGTAACGATTGGTTTCATTGTGATTTTAACACTCGCCACTTTTTTAATAGGTAATTTCGACCGGAATGCCAAGGCAGTTTCTGATATTTTCCCTGATATTTTTATCTACGACAAAAATACTGGCTCTTGGTCAATAAAATTTAATAATGGCTCCGGGACATTCAGCGAAAAAAATGGTTCTTGGGATCCTCAATGGTCGGTTCAAGCCGCCAATTTTAACGGAGACGACTTGACTGATTTTTTCTTATACAAAAAAACAACCGGGCAGTGGTTCAAAGCCATAAATAATGGCAGCGATGATTTTACTTATAGTGAATCCGGAACTTTCAGCACGGACTGGAATATCTACATAATGAATTTGAATGGCGACGGAATCTCGGATGTCTTTTTCTATAATTTTTCCAATGGTGTCTGGGCTAAATGTAATAGTGTTATCGGAAATGGATTTTCTTGCGCTCAAAGCCGATATTGGTCTGCAAATTGGCAAGTTTACCCGACAAGGATAAATAGTGATTCTTACGATGACTTATTTCTTTACAATCCGACCAACGGAGCATGGTATAGGGTAATTAATGACGGAAATTTAAATTCAGATTTTTCTTATCCGTTAAATTCCCAGTGGTCTCCTAACTGGCAGATTTATCCTGCTGATTTTAATGGGGACGGATTGTCGGACATTCTTTTATACGGGCCGGCAAATACTCCTACCGGTTACGTTGCCATAAATAACGGTAGTGATTTTAGTTATCCTTTTTCTGCAAACTTGGACAGAGATTGGGATTCTTTAAGTGTTGCTGATTTTAATGGTGATGATAAGGCGGATATTTTCTTTTACAAAAAATCCAACGGGATTTGGGTTCAGGCCATTAATAACGGTTCCGGCACAGATTTTGCGTATTATTCAGGCGTTTGGGATGTGAACTGGCAGGTTTATATAAGTGATTTTGACAACAACAGTCGCTCGGATATTTTGGTCTATAATTCCCAGAACGGAAATTGGGTTTCTCTAATTTATAATTCTCCCGGAGTGTTCAGCCAAAAAAATGGGAATTGGGGAGTGGACAAGACGATAATTGCAGAGACGGCTGACACAAGCCGGGTCTTAAACAATAGGCCCATCCAATTCGGCGTATCGCCTCCGGAAATCAAAGCTTTCTCTTCAAACTTATCAACGGCCAGCCCGGGGCAATCGGTTGTTCTGGCATGGGAAGTTTCCGGAGCCGCAAAACTTATTTTCAACCCGGGCAATGTCGATGTGACCAATAGAAATAGTTATTCGTTAAACTTTCAATCGGACACCCTTTACAATTTGACGGCCGAAAATGGCGCGAAGAAAACAGTGAGCAAAGTTTTTGTTAAAAACACTCAACGCTTGCCCTCAAAGATGACCGGCCTTTGGGTGGGTCCACGGTATAACCCCACTTCAGAATCAGCACTAAGGGCAGAAAGAAAAGATATCCCATCATTGAGACAAGACTTCGGAGCTAAGATGATTATGTATAACCTCGATTGGCTGTTTTACGATTACTTCAATAGCAATAATTTCAGATCAGGCAATTATTCTTCAAATATCGCCAGAATAAATGCTTTCTGCAATGCGAGAATAAGCGAAGCTAATAGTAATAACACCGATATATTTTGGGCAACTATAGTGCCTTTTGAAAAGGGGTTAGCCACAGCTTACAAATCCCAGTATTTAAACGATATCGCTTCATGCTTTAATTCCAGCCGTGTTTTGGGCATACACACAATAGACGAGCCGGGTGCACCCATAGAAGCAGGAAATACCGGGGTTGCTTGGAGCAAAGTTTCGCTTCAAGAAGGATATAATCTGTTCAAAACTAGATTTCCCGATAAATATATATGGTATAATGAGGCACCTGGTTTGAGCGTAAATCAAATGAATGGATACGATTGGGGAGACATAGTAAGCATAGATTACTATCCAATCAACAACCAGCCAGCAGATATTAATGTTCCCGCCACTTACGCATCTTATTATCAAGACGTATTTCAATTGGCGGGCATTAGGGATAGGTGGTTCGTTCACCAAGCTGTTAATAATTATGCTTACACTAATAACCCCAGCCATAGGACTCCTACTCCAAATGAATTGCAAGCCATGGCTAATTATAATTGGAGCCAAGACTTTCAAGGATTAATCTGGTGGGGTACAGCGCTTAACAACTATATTCCTCAGCATTTTACATTTATACCGGGGTTATCAATTCTAAACGATTTTATACCTGACAACTTATTTAAGGCGACGCTAATGAGTATTAATGGTAATCCTCCAACCCCTACTCCCGCTCCAACACCTACACCAACCCCAACACCAACCCCAGTCACTAAAATTATCCGTTTCCAGGGTGATCCCCAGATCTATGTTCAAACTCCCGATAGTCAGCTTAAATGGATACCCACTCCCCAAGTATTCCAAAATCTAAATCTTGATTGGAATAAAGTGGAAGTAAAGCCAGCCGGCACGGCAGATCAATATATGCGCGCTAAATTGCTTAGAGCCGACAATGATACAAAAGTTTACTACATCACCGAATCGGGCATGAAGCGCTGGATGCTTACCGCAGAAATATTTTTATCTTACGGCAATAAGTGGGAAGATATTGTAACCGTCAAACAATTTGAGCTTGACGCCATACCCGACAATATCCTAATTTACATTCCAGGAGATGCAAAAATTTACAAACTCGAGGGCAATATCAAAAGATGGATTGTTTCTGTCGACGCTTTTACCAGAAACGGATTTAAGTGGGACGAGGTTGCGCCGGTTAACCAGACAGAATTAGACGGGTATGTACTTGGCTCAGATATTGAGTAGGAAAAATAATTAATTAAAGAAAGGAGGTGTCGTTATGATGTATCACAGAAATTGTAAATGTCCCCATCATCGGATAGTTGAGGTCATATCGGGTCTTGTGTGGCTGGCCGGTATTTTATTTTTCTGGTCGGCGCTGAAAGGTGTGATGGTTTGGGGCTATGACCCGTTGTTTTATGCGTGGTCAGCAGTCATTTTGAGTTTAATGGCATTTGGCATGAAGTCTTGCGGATGCTGCGGAATGTCCGCTAAGGGTATGTCTGTTTCTGGTGAAGGAAATAAAACATGCTCTCACCAGCCGGATTGTAAATGTGGCGACTGCGACAGATGCCGCTAAGAAGCGATAAGCTTAAAGCGCAAAGCGTAAAACAACAGTGAAAAACCAAAGAAAGTTTTAAATTTTGGGCTGTTGTTTTGCATTTTTCGTTTTTACTTTTACACTAAAGTTATGTTAAACAAAAACGCACATCTCATAGAGGACTTATCAAAGCCAGAGATGTTTCCGACTCGCGACGGCTATGGTAAGGGCGTCGTTGAAGCCGGAGAAAAAGACGAGAGAGTCGTTGTTCTTTGCGCGGACCTGACCGAATCAACTCGGTCTCTTTGGTTTGCGGAAAAATTCCCGGAAAGGTTCGTGGAGTTAGGCGTTGCCGAACAGAACCTTGCTTTAGTGGCCTCCGGCATGGCTAATTATGGCAAGATTCCTTTCATTTCTTCTTATGCGGTTTTCTCGCCGGGAAGGAATAACGAACAGATAAGGACCAATATCTCGTTAAACAATGTTCCCGTGAAAGTAATCGGGGCTCATGCCGGTATTTCAGTGGGTCCGGATGGGGCGACTCATCAAGCGCTTGAGGATATAGCTTTAATGCGTGTCCAGCCGAATATGACGGTTGTCGTTCCGTGCGATGCGGTTGAAGCGCAGAAAGCGACTGTTGCGATAGCGTTCAATGGCAAGCCGTCGTATGTAAGAGTCGGAAGAGAAAAATCCCCGGTCTTTACGACCAAAGACACTCCGTTTGAAGTTGGAAGGGCAGAGGTTTACAGAGACCCTTCGACAGGCTCAGGGCGATCGCCTGACGCGGCGATCGTCGGCTGTGGAATGCTTTTGTATAATGCGCTTCTGGCCGCGGAGGAACTATCCAAAGAGGGGATTGAATGTATGGTTATAAACTCACACACAGTGAAACCTCTAGATGAAAAAACAATCATCGAAGCGGCTCAAAAATGTGGAGCTGTTGTTTCGGTGGAGGAACACCAGATTAATGGGGGATTGGGTTCTGCTGTGGCGGAAGTTTTGTCGCGAAATTATCCGGTTCCGCAGGAGTATATCGGAGTTCAAAATCGCTTTGGTGAGTCAGGTACTGCAGAAGAACTGATCAAACATTTCGGTATGGATGTAGAAAGTATAAAAAATGCCGTAAAAAAAGTTATTGTCAGAAAAAAATAAACTGTTGAGGCTTGCTAACTAAAAACCCCGGCATCGGGGTTTTTAGTTAGACTTGGTTTTCTTCTGCTTCTGCTATTATTTTTTTGAGTTTTGAGATGTCTGATTGAAGGAGTGTTTGTACCACCGGATCTTTTAGGGCTGATTCCGGATGGAATGTCGGAACTAACGTAAAACTGCCGAGATTGAAAGTTCTTCCGTGAACATTATCAAGAGGTTGCCTCAACCCCACTCCGTTTAAAGCAATGTCGCCAAGGGTGACTACAACTTTCGGTCCGACGGTTTTTATCTCTTCTTTCAAAAAGGGGACATATGATTTTATCTCTTTCGACGTCGGTTTTTTGTTTTCGGGATGATATTTGATGACGTTTGTGATATAAATTTTATTTGTATCAATGCCTGCGGAACGGAGAAGTTTGTTGAGCAGTTTTTGATTATTTCCGGCCAAGGGTTTGCCCTCTTTTGCTCCTTCAGCCCCGGGATGATCGCTGACGAATACGATTTTTGAACCAATTAAACCCCTTCCGAAAATCAATTTTCTATTCGAGAATTTTTTCTTTAAAGCCGTATGCACATGTTGTAGATTTGTAGCATCAGCCATAGTAGGGAAGCAGGTTGAGAATTATAATCACTTGAGCGGAGTCAATTTTGCACATATTCAAGGCGTTGAGGAACGATGCGTACTTTTATGTACGCGAGTGACGAACAACGTGGAAGATGGTCAAAATTGACCCGCCCCCAAGGGAAACTCAAAAATGGCTGATTTCTTTGTTGCTCCTTCTCGAAGTAGTGTAAAACTACATCTTCGTCGTCGCGCCAAACAAATCATCTCATTTTTAAGTTTCTCAACTTGATTATAATTCTCAACCTGCTTCCCTGGATACTACCATACTATATAAATTTTGACAAGAGATTTATGAAATGTTAATTATGGCTAAACTGTAATTGGCACCTTAACAAAGGCGGAAAAGTGACGACAAAAAGAATGGTTATTGTAGGCGGAATCAGGACTGCTATCGGCAAATTTGGCGGTGCTTTGAAAAATGTTCCCGCAGAGTTTCTTTTGGCATATTGTTTTCGTCATGTGGTAAAAAAGAGCGGCATTGATCCGGCCCAAATTGATGAAGTTGTGGCTGGTAATATATGCCAGCCCAAAGCCAATATTGCCCGCGTTGCGGCTCTTTATGCAAAGGTTCCCCAAGGTGTTCCGGCGCGGACAGTTGCACGAAATTGTGCGTCAGGAATTGAGGCGATCACTTCGGCGTGCCAGGCCGCTGCGGCTAGGGACGGGGAAATATTTCTTGTCGGTGGAACCGAAAATATGTCGCAAGTGCCATATGTTATGAAAGATGCGAGGTTCGGACTTAGGATGCAAAACCATATTCTTACAGACGCCTTGTGGGATGGACTTTTTGATCCCAACATTAAACAAATGATGGGACGGACAGCTGAAAATGTTGCCCAAAAATGGGGAATTACCCGCGAAGAGCAGGATGAATATGCGGTGCGTTCTCACCAAAAGGCGTGTGATGCTCGAGAGAATCAAAAATTTGATGCGCAAATCCTTCCGTTAAAAATTCAAGACAGAATGCGTATCCGAGGGGGTGTTGAATCAGATGATAAGATTATTCCGGGAGGTCAGGTTGTATTTTCACAAGACGAAAGTCCAAGCGAGAAACTAGCCAAAAGTCCTGGATCCGCATCTGGTGCGCCTGCCATATTCATGAATGAGAATATTATGAATCCGATTGAAAATGATGTAAATTTCTATATCGACAAAACCGGCACGTTCGTTATTGAGAAAACGTACCATCTCGGCGGTACAGTAACTCCGACTAATGCCTGTCCAATGAATGATGGCGCGGCGGCACTCTTGATCATGACCGAAGAAAAAGCTGTTTCATTGGGACTTACTCCGTTGGCATATATAGTGTCCTATGCATATGCCGGTTGCGATCCGGCACTGATGGGCGAAGGACCTATCTTTGCTGTTCCTAAGGCACTCGCTAAAGCCGGGCTGAAGATTGAAGACATTGATTTATTTGAACTCAATGAGGCCTTTGCGTCTCAAGCGATTGCTTGTCAGAGAGGACTTCATATTCCTGACGAGAAGTTGAATGTCCATGGTGGAGCTATTGCTCTTGGCCATGCTGTTGGGGCAACTGGTGCAAAGCTAACAGTTCAGGCTATGCACGAATTATTGGAATATCAGAAACGCTATGCCGCAATTACTATGTGCGTGGGCGGTGGCCAGGGCGGATGCCTGATCATAGAAAGAGTTTGAGTTAGTATGGGGCGAGAGCCCTTTTTATTTACAAATTAAGCTATTGACTGTAATTGTTTAAGGGACTATATTTTGGACAGTTTTTTGAAATATTTTTCTGGAGAAAACAATGGCCAGAATTATTAGGACAGTTGGAATTATCGGCGGCGGAACGATGGGAAGCGGTATCGGACAGCATATTGCCCAAAAGGGCGTAAGTATTGTTGTGAAAGAAGCCAACAATGAACGCGCTCAAGCATGTAAAGAAAGAATTTTCAGCCAGCTTGACAAAGTGGTTCGGCTTGGAAAAATAACTTTAGCAGAAGCCGAAGGTACAAAGGCACGCTTCTTAGTCACAAGTTCGTACAACGATATCAAAAATGCCGATCTTGTAATTGAGGCGGTCTTTGAAGACATGGCCGTAAAAAAGGCTGTTTTTGGGGAACTGAATTCGTTATTGTCTGATGATGTTATTTTTACGACAAATAGTTCATCGCTTTCTGTTACCGAGATAGCATCGGTAACCAATCGCCCGGACAGATTTATCGGCACTCACTTTTTTAATCCGCCGGTTAAAGCACCGCTAGTGGAATTGGTAAAAGGCGATAAGACTTCGGATGAAACATTTACAATAGTAAATCGTTTCGTTCAAATCGTTCTTGGAAAAACCCCGCTTCCCGTAAAGGGTTGTCCCGGATATCTGGTCAATCGTATTTTGATGCCATATGCAAATGAAGCGGTACGGCTTCTTACCGAAACAAAACTTACAATTAAGCAAATTGACGCTCGAGCTGAGAAATTTGGATGGCCAATGGGCTTGTTTACCCTTCTTGACTATGTGGGCATAGATATTGCTGCTAACGTGGCAAAGATTTTACATCAAGGATACGGGGAAAGGGCGAAGCCGGCGCCATTTATGAATCGTATGATTGAACTTGGTCGGATTGGTAACAAAGTCGGGGCTGGTTTCTATGTTAGTTCTAATGCCACTGGTTTCGAAGATACCCAGGCGATTATTGACCGTGAATATCCAAATCGGCAAGAATATGATATTGAAGAAGGTTTTAAACGTATGACGGCCGGTCTTTGCGTCGAATCATTATTGTGTCTTGAAGAAGGAGTTGCTACGGCAGATGACATTGAAACCGGTGCTACTCTTGGCATAATGTTTCCCATGGCGTTGGAAGGGCCTCTACACTATGCTCAAGAAAAATATGGTTTTGCAAATCTTCTTGCCGATCTTCAGCGATTTGAGCGGGAATGCGGAATGCGGTTCAAGCCGGCGAAACTGCTTGAAGATCTTGTCGCGGAAGACAAGAAGATATTTAAAAAGATTGAAGAAGAATGGTAATTTTTAAGTATTTAACCCCTCACCTTTTGAAAAGGTGAGGGGCTTGTTTTTTATAAAAAAGGAGTTATATTAACGTCAGATTCTTGATAACTTATTTGGAGTTTGAAAGTGGCTGAAAAACAGGAAGAACCGAAGGTTAAGCTTTCAAGAATTAAGGATACGAATATCGCCAAACTCACTATTCAAAATCCTCCGATGAATCAACTTTCCGGAGAAGTCCTTATGTCCCTCGCTACTCTTCTCGAAAAGGTCAAGGAAGACGAAAGGACTAAAGCGCTTATTATTGAAGGCAAGGGACTCTTTTCAGCTGGTGCTGATGTTAAAGAGATTTGGACGATTGCCAAAGAAGGTAATTTTCAGAAAGCCTTCGAGCTTCTCGAAAAGGTAAATGCTGTTGTGGATGCGGTTCAAAATCTCGGCAAACCGTCCGTTGCCCTTATCAACGGTTATTGCTTGGGTGGAGGAAACGAACTGGCAATGGCCTGCACTGTCCGCATAGCGGTAGATGAGGCCAAATTTGGCCAACCGGAAATAGGTCTGGGCATTATTCCTGGCATGGGTGGTACCCAGCGTTTGCCTCGGCTGATGGATATTGAGATGGCCCTCAAGCTTCTCTTGTCGGGCGTGATTATTTCAGCGCATGATGCAATGAAATACGGCCTTGTAGATAAAGTTGTCTTCAAAATAGATATAGATAATGAGGCAAAAAATCTCGCTCAACAACTAGTTGCAGGCGGTTATCCGTCAAAAAGACTGCAAACTTTCGACCCAGAAAGGTTTAACGGGCTTATTGCATCTGATCAATTCAAAATGCTGATGCAATCAAAATCTAGCGAAGCGGTAGAGGCGATTCTCTCTGCGGTCAGGAATGGAATGGTACTTCCATTGGCGGATGCATTGAAACTGGAGCAGAAATTGTTTGCAGAATTGGTAGTAAAGGACTCTGCCAGGCGTGGATTGGCAAAGTTCCTGAAAATTGACCTTGAGCCGAAGAAACAAGCAACCCCATCGGTTAAAACTGACAAATCTGAACACGAAGAAGATCTAAAAATGTTTCGTGAGATGGTTCGGGAATTTGCCGACAAGGAAATTCGTCCGCGGATCAAGGAGATGGAAGAAGCTGGCGGGATGCCCCGCGAACTATTTAATCAAATGGGTGAAATGGGGTTTTTTGCCGCCTCATATCCTGAGGAATATGGAGGGGCCGGTCTTGGCAAAACTGCTTACTGCATAGTTTTTGAAGAGTTGTCTCGTGTTCACGGTTCTTCGGCTGTTGTAGCCGGTGCTCATATGGGTCTTGCCTGCGGAGCCATTTATCTGGGTGGCAACGAAACACAAAAAAAGAAATACCTTACGCAGGCCTTAGAAGGTAAAATGATGGGAGCATTTGCGTTGACTGAACCAAGTGCTGGCTCAGATGCCGGAAATATCAAAACATCAGCTATCAAAAAAAATGGTGGCTGGGTGCTTAATGGTTCCAAGAGATTCATTACCAACGGAGCCGATGCGGATTTTACGATTGTTATTGCCCAAACTGATCCGATGCTCAAAAAAGACGGTCTGGCGGCATTCATTGTCGAGACAAAAACCAAAGGCTATAAGGTATCTAGAGTTGAACATAAGCTTGGAATTAAGGGATCTCGTACTGTCGAATTGGCGCTTGAAGATGTCTTTGTTCCCGACGAAAATCTTCTCGGAGAAGTCGGTAAAGCATTTAGAATGTTTATGCAGACTTTAAATGGTGGAAGGCTGGGTCTTGCTGCCGGTTGTGTCGGGTCGTCTAAGAGAGCGTTTGAAATTGCTTTCAAACATGCCTCGGATCGTCAGCAATTTGACAGTCCACTTTTGAGTTTCCAGATGATCCAATCTTATCTTGCAAGAATAAGAGCCAATATCTATATGATGGAACAGGCGGTGTATAGTGCGGCCAAGACGGCTGATGAAGGCAAAGATGTTCGTCTTGAGGCAGCTTGCGTGAAGCTTAGGTGTTCAGAAATGAATATGTGGAATGTTGATACGGCACTTCAGATACTTGGAGGGGACGGATTTTCGGATGAATCTGAAATTTCAAGAATGTGGCGAGATTCTCGTATTAATCTTATTTTTGAAGGTACCAACGAAATTCAACAGTTGTTAATTTTTAAAGAAGCTTATTCAAGCGGTGGTAAGATTTAATTTATAGGGGTTGCCGGGCCCCTTTTTATTTAGTAAAATAAGAGGAAATTTGCGGGTACGTAGTTCAGCCCCGATGCTTCGGTCGGGGAGCCGACTGTAACGTCGGCTTGGTAGAGCATCAATAACACCATGAAAGGATATGTGTATTTTTTGAAAGACAATGGTCACAAGTATTATATTGGCAGTACCAATAACATAATAAGAAGGTTAGCTCACCATAAATACGGGGGGACTTATACGACTAAAAGGATGATAAATCCTGAGCCAGTTTTAATTCAAGAATATATGAACATAAAAGAAGCGAGAGAGGTTGAATTAAAACTTAAAAAACTTAAGCGGAGAGATTTTATTGAAAAAATAGTCAGAGATGGTTTTATAAAAATAAAACCATAATTAGGTTATTTTGTGGGCGTGTAGTTCAGTGGTAGAACGCCTTTCTGATAAAAAGGAGGTCCTAGGTCCGATTCCTAGCACGCCCACAAAATAACGTAGTTCAGCCCCGACGCTTCGGTCGGGGAGCCGACTGTAACGTCGGCTTGGTAGAGCATCCGTCTGATAAGTGGAAGGTCGTAGGTCCGATTCCTACCGCACCCACCAAAATCTGACTTTCAGAAAATTGACCGACTTTTTCGTTGGCGGCGCAAAGCGCCGCCAACGAAGGTTCTGCAATGAGTATTGCCGAAGATGTTTATGGAAAAGACAGCGAAGAATGGAAACGCGCCAATAAAGCCGTCGAAACAGCGTACGGAGATTTAGAAAAAAGGAAAAAGAGCAAAGAACAAAAATTTGGGAAGGAGCGCCGGTAGTTTAAGGTTATAAACCTCTTCGTACGCGCGCATTGCGCATTTCCGTAAGTTCTGGCACTATGTTGGGCATAGTTCTTTGTAATTGTAGGTTGAAAATGGTAGAAGCTGTGTTCTTTGATTGCGGCAATGTGCTTTTGCTCTATAATACCTCGATATTCTACCGTGATCTTGAAAAGAGAAAAAGAAGCAAAATTCCAGTCCATGAAATTTTGGTCGGCAAATATAGAAGTGCTTTTGTTGATTTTGAGCTTGGCGATATAAATAGCAGAGAATTCTTTGATAGAGTGCAGCGCATCCTTGAACTCGACATGTCTTTTGCGGAATTTATCGATGTATTTACCGGTAACGAAGTAATGATTCCCGATCCGGTTATACTTGAGCTGAAAATAAAACTGAAGGAGCAGGGCGTAAAGTTAGTTCTGGTTACAAATAATAATCCGGTTCATGTGGAAACAATGAGGCAAAGATATCCAGAAGTAATGTGTGGATTTGACTTTGAGGCGATTTCTTATGAAATGCACATGAGAAAGCCCGACGACCCGGAAATTTTTATTCGACCCATGGAGATTCTTGGGCTAAAAGCGGAAAATTGTCTGCTAGTGGACGATCACCTGCCCAACGCGGAGGCTTTTAGAAAGCTGGGCGGTTTAGGATATCATTATAATGTTAGGGACGAATTTTTACGAGTTAACATGAGTGCGGTTGCCAGAGAGAGGAATAATTTAATCGTAATGTTTAAGAATTTAGGCCTTATTGATTGGCCAGAAATTTAAAAATCCCGGATATCCGGGATTTATTATGCATCAAACGACTGTCCGCAGCCGCAGGTTGACTTGGCGTTGGGATTCTTAACTGTAAATCCGCCGCCTACCAGATTATCAACGAAGTCTATGGTTGAGCCGTCTAAATATCTAGAACTGATCGGATCTACCAGTATCATAACTCCATTTGCTTCGGTCGGTACCTCGTCTTTCCGTTTGTCATGTTCTTCATTTTTGTCACCTGCTAAAGCTAGTCCATACTGAAATCCAGAACATCCTCCGCCTTGAACAAAGACTCTCAAAAACTTTTTATTTTCTTCGGCCAGCAGTTTCTTTATTTTATCAGCGGCTTTATCTGTAACCGTGATATTCATTGTCTGCATCCTTTAAAACACAAAGATCTTATGGTAAAATATAACATAATACCAGATAACTGCCAAGCCAGTTGTCTGGAATTTATAATTTCTAATATCTAAACACCTGCCTACCAGCAGGCAGGAATTCCAAATATAATTTTTTAAAGATTTTGATATTTTGAAATTAGAGATTTCAAAATATTGGGCCGTTAGCTCAGTTGGTAGAGCGCCTCATTTGCAATGAGGAGGTCAGGAGTTCGAGTCTCCTACGGTCCACCAAAATATAATAACCGCCTCCGAGGCGGTTATTTGTTTGAAAAAGCAACTAAAGAATTAAGAGCTACTTTAATACAGACATTCATTTTTTCCTTGGCCTCATCACCGGTGATAACTTCGTCGGTGGCTAGATTATCTATTACAAGACAAATGGCGCCGACATTATAACTGAGATGTTCATGACCGAGGCGGAAAAGAATACCCGTTTCCATTTCATGGTTTATTATTTTTAGTCCATTAACGTTGAACGACTGAATTATTTTTCTGAAATCTCCAGAGCTAAAGGCAGTCTTAAGTCTACCGATTTGGCGCCCTTCCGGACCGAAGAATCCGGGAGACGCAGTGGTTATCCCCCTAACAACATTGTGACCTTCTCCTAACGCTTCAGCTGATTTTCTCAGTGCCCAGACTGTTGTTGGACTGGCTGGAGAGCAATAGGCAAGAGGATTGATTGTGCCTATCTTGGTTCTCAAGAAATTTTGTTCTATTTTTATCGTCAGCGGGTCTCGTTCCCGGACGGGTATGGGGTAATATGCGCCCAAATTGTCTAGCCCGATACCGTGGGATGAAATGGCGAGTGCACCGGCAGAAACTTCCGGCAGGGAAGTGCCGCAAGTGCCGACCCTAATGATGTTTATTCTGGGTTTTTTTCTGAATGTCCATGAATCCATTTTGTGATCGTATTCAAACAAAGCATGCAGTTCATTAACTGCAATATCTATCGGGCCCATTCCGATACCGATGGACATTGCCGCCACTGGCAGGTCTTTGTATATTCCAACAATTGTATGGAATTCGGGTCGTGCTTTGTTTCGGTTTTCAAATGTGATCATATCGAAATGGGACGATATCAAGTCAACCCTATCAGAGGCTCCGACCAGAAGAACATTGTGAGGCATGTTGTCGGACCGTCTTAAGTCTATGTGATATAGAGTGCCGTCTTCAAAAATAATAAGCTGGGAACTTTTGGCTTTGCTCTTAGGCATCCCAGCCCTCTTTCTTACCAGAAAATTCTTCAAAAACATCAACATCGCCGTTCTCTTTTATTTTCTTATCTTCATATGGCGCAATAACTCTTCTATACATTTCAAAGACCATTGTAATAAGGACTCCGATTATCAGAGCAAACATCCAATAGCTGAACTTTCCAAAGAGCGATTTTAGAACTTTTAAAGTAATTCTGGTGAAGACATAGTTTAAAAAGCCGGCAAATTTTAAGAGGCCCTTGAAAGTCTTGTCTTGGTTGGCTTGTTCGGTAATAACATCGCTTAGCCGGTCAATGTATGGATCAAGTGTGGCTCTGTCATTTTTTTCTATGTATGGCACTGAGCCCTTTTGTTTGTTAAAGAATTGGCAAGAAGATACCAATATTTTTATGTTTAGTCAAATAAAAAAATTTTAATTTATTGGTTGCCAAAAACCGTCTTAACAACTATATTATAATCATAATCATGATAAGTCCCATTACCGTACTAATCGCAGCCGTTTCTATCTCTATCCTTATAATGCTGGGGATTAATTTGTATTTGGTTATAAAGTCAAGAAGAAAAGAGGGGCCGGACGCGAATTACATGGTTCTTCACCAGCGCATGGATTCTTTGTCCCAGGCGATAAATGACCAGCTCGAGAAATCTCGCCAAGCATCGGAACGAGCGACTCTCACGGTTCATCAGCAAGTCCAGAATTTTACCCAAGGAATGACCCAACTCCACGAAGGCTTGAAGGGCATGCACGATTCAGTAAAGAGTGTCGTTTCTTTTCAGGATTTATTTAGAAACCCTAAACTTCGTGGACAGTGGGGGGAAATGTCTCTTGAGGCATCTCTGGCTCAGTACTTTCCTAAAGACAGATATTTAATTCAGCATTATTTCAGCTCCGGCGAGGCGGTGGATGCGGCCTTGCGTTTGCCGAACGATATTTTGCTTCCGATTGACTCAAAGTTTAATTGGGATAATTTTCAGAAACTGGTTAATGCCGATAACGATATCCACAAAGACGGCTACCGCAAACTTTTTTATTCTGATGTAAAAAAGAAAATTGACGAGATAAGTTCTAAATACATTCTTCCGGCAGAAGGTACAACCGATTTTGCGCTGATGTTCGTGCCGGCGGAGACGGTTTATTATGAGATGATCAACAACATGAAAGATGTAGATGTCGCCGATTATGCCAGGAAGAAAAAAGTAATTCTTGTTTCGCCGAATACTTTTGCCTTGTCCGTTTCCGCCATTCAGCACTGGTATCGCGATGTCCACATAAACCAAAAGACCCAATCCATAATCAAGAAGTTGGAGGGAATAGTTGCTGATAGCGCTAAGCTGGCGGATACTTTCCGCAAGCTTGGCAGCCACCTTTCCAACGCCACATCGGCTTATGAGGATTCGGAGAAACGATTAGGGTTAATGACGGAACGGGTAAGTAAGGTGATTAAGATAGGGGAGACAGAGGAGAAACCGGAAGAAATAGAAGCGCCGAAAGTGTAATTATGATATGTATAATTTTATAGATGTTCTTTCTTTGGTGGCAATTTTTGTTTTTATTGTTTCGTCTGTGCCGCAAATTGGAAAACTTTTAAAAAACAAAACAGCCAAGGATATTAGTTTTCTAATGGTGTTTCTTGTGTTTATGGGGGATCTTTTGATGCTTGTCAGATCAATCAATATCGGCGACATTCTTTTTATAATTAATTACTCCACCCAATCCGCCCTCTGGTTATTTTTGGTAATTCTAATTTTAAAATATCGCAGCAATTGATAATCTGATAACTGATTATAAAAAAGTTGATCTTGAATTTTGAGTAATTTTTTTGTAACATATCTACCATGAATATATTACTATTTTCGTTATTGGCGTCGATTGCGTCGCTCGGATACGGGGCGTTTTTAATTTGGCAGGTGCTGAAAAAGCCAACCGGCGATGAGAAAATGCGGGAGATTCAGAAAGCGATACAAGAGGGCGCTTCTGCGTATCTTGCCCGGCAGAATAAGACTGTGTTTTGGGTGGGGCTGGCGGCGGTGTTGGTTCTTTGGTATTGGCTGGGCACTTCGCTTGCCGCAGGTTTTGTCGTCGGAGCAGTTGCCTCGGCCTTTGCCGGATATATCGGCATGATGGTCGCCGTGAGAGCCAATGTCCGAGTTACCGAAGAAGCTAAACATGGTTTGGCGCGTGCTTTCGGACTGGCATTCAAGGGCGGAGCGGTAACGGGGTTCTTTGTGGTTGGCTTGGCGCTTTTATCGCTGACTCTGTTTTATTGGTGGACCCAGGATGTTAAGTCTCTCATTGGTTTAGGGTTTGGAGCATCTTTGATATCTATTTTTGCTCGTCTCGGTGGGGGCATTTTTACTAAAGGCGCTGATGTGGGGGCGGATCTTGTCGGGAAAGTTGAGGCCGGAATTCCGGAAGATGATCCAAGAAACCCGGCGGTTATAGCTGATAATGTGGGGGACAATGTCGGTGATGATGCCGGCATGGCCGCCGATTTGTTTGAAACATATGTTGTGTCAGCTTTATCTGTAATGCTTTTAGGCGACCTGATGTTCGGCGGACTGAAAAATGTGGTTGAGTTCCCGTTGCTCGTGGGTTCTTTTGCGGTTGTGGCATCTATTGTCGGGTCTTTATTTGTTCGTCTATCCGGCGGTGGAATTATGCTGGCTTTGTATAAGGGTCTTGCTGTTACCACTGTAATGCTTCTCGGGATGTTTTACTGGGTTGTAAAAAGAACAAATATTATTGACTTAGGAAATTTGAATGTATTTGGCGCTTTAGTGGTTGGTATCGTCGTAACTGCTCTTATGGTTTTAGTTACCGAATACTACACTTCAAAGAAATTTAAACCTGTACAGTCCATCGCCAAAGCATCAACTACTGGGCACGGCACGAACATTATCACCGGGTTGGCCGTTTCTATGCAGTCAACCGCCTGGCCGGTTTTAATAATAGGTGGGGGGATACTGGTTTCATATATTTTCGGCGGACTTTACGGCGTAGCGCTTGCGACAATGAGCATGCTCTCGCTTACGGGGATTATTGTCGCAATCGATGCCTTTGGCCCGATAACTGACAACGCCGGCGGTATTGCGGAAATGGCTGGACTGCCTGATTCAGTCAGAGATGTCACTGATCCCTTGGACGCGGTAGGCAATACAACTAAAGCTGTTACCAAGGGTTACGCTATTGCTTCGGCTGGTCTTGCGGCACTCGTGCTTTTTGCCGCTTATAACCAGGAACTTTACGATCTCGGGTATAACGTATTATTTGAATTATCTGATGTCAGAGTTTTGCTGGGGTTGCTTATCGGCGGCATGATGCCTTATCTTTTCGGTTCGCTGGCGATGCAAGCGGTAGGAAGAGCCGGGGGAGCGATAGTTGATGAAGTTCGCCGACAATTTCGGGAAATGCCGGGAATTATGCAAGGTACTCAAAAACCCGATTACGCCAAAGCGGTTGATATCGTTACCCAAGCGGCTTTGAAAGAAATGATAGTGCCGGCAATAATTCCAATCGCTTTTCCGATAGTGGTTGGATTTATCCTTGGGCCGGAAGCACTGGGAGGGCTTTTGGTCGGCGTGATAGTTACAGGTCTTTTCGTCGCTATTTCAATGACCTCCGGCGGAGCGGCTTGGGATAATGCAAAAAAGTTTATTGAAGAAGGCCAATACGGCGGCAAGGGCTCCGATGCTCACAAAGCAGCGGTTACAGGCGATACGGTAGGGGATCCTTATAAGGATACAGCTGGCCCGGCCATTAACCCTATGATCAAAGTAGCCAATATCGTGGCTTTGCTGATTGCGAGGTTTTTGGTCTAGAATTTTTCGGTTTTTGTTGTCCACCCCTCACCTTTTGAGCAATTATCAGTAAAGCGGTTTTGCCACTGTTGCTCAAAAGGTGAGGGGTTATCCACATTATACCTAGGGCTAATTTGCTCAAAATGTTAGAATTTACGGGTGAATATAATTGAGATTAAGCCCCGCCTTCGCCAAGGCTTCGGCGGGCGAAGGAAGGAGGTGCGCGTATGTTTCAAGTAGTAGCAGCATCGGATATTGTAAGAGAATCATTATTAACTCTCTGGACCGGCGTAGCCGGGTTTGTACCCCGTTTGGTTGCGGCGGTAGTTGTTTTTCTAGTAGGCTGGCTGATAGCCGCGCTTTTGGGCAGAGTTGCGTGGCATGTTGTAAGAATGCTTCGCGTTGACAGCGCTTTGACCAAAGTCGGTTTTAGGCAAGCGTGGGAAAAGGGCGGTTTCAGATTGGATACGCCTAAGTTTTTTTATGAGCTGGTTAAGTGGTTCTTCATAGTTGTCTTTTTAATGGCAGCTACCAATATCCTTCGCCTTGATCAGGTAACGGAATTTTTGAGAACCGTCGTATCCTATCTTCCCAATGTAATGGTTGCGGTTATCATATTATTAATTGGTATTTTAGTCGCAAAATTCTTGGAGGGATTAGTAAGAGCATCGGTTAAAGCAGCCGGATTGGTTTCCGCCAATTTCCTCGGAGCTTTAACCAGGTGGGCGGTTTTTGTATTTACCCTGCTTGTGTCTTTGGCTCAGTTGAGAGTTGCCGATGACATTATCAGAATAGTTGTTGTCGGTTTTGTCGCCGCTGCCGCATTGGCCTTTGGTCTTGCCTTCGGCCTCGGCGGAGTTAAGCACGCAGACGAGATGATCGGGAAATTACGAAGAAGAATCGAGGATTAGTTTATAACTTGCTGGCCGCTCTCCGACCGGAAACATCGGAGTACGCTCTTGACCAATATTTTCGTTAAAAGCTCCGTTTGCTCCTCACCATATTACAATATGGTTCGTCGCAATACTCGCTTTTGCCTCAATCTTGGTCAAGCCAGCGGCGTTATAATATTCATGTTTGGATAGTTATTCAAACCAAAAAATCCGCTTAAGGCGGATTTTTTGGTTATTTAGAGATTAGATCAATTAGAAATTAGAAATTAACTTTTCGTACACTTCTTTAAAAATCTTTTTAAGCTGTTCTTGTTCAGAAGGGGAGAATTTGGAGAGAACCATTTTGACGACGAATTCGTCCCTTTTTTTGTCTGATTGTTGTCTAGCTTTTGCAAGAGCCGGTTTAGCAAGACCTATCCGCAAGCGGTAGAATTTTTTGGTTTTGAGAGCTCGCATTATTGACTCAATGCCTTTGTGTCCGCCGGAGTTTCTGTCAAAAGATATTTTCGTATTACCGAATGGAATATCTAAATCATCCTGGACAACAATCAAGTTTCCAGTTTCCAGTTTCCAGTTTCCAGCAAGTTTTTTCACAGCTTCGCCGGACTTGTTTACGAAAGTTTGGGGCTTGGCTAATATAGCCGTTGTTTTTTCTAGCTTGGTTTTTAAGGTCAGAGAATTTGATTTTTTATCAAATTCCCAAGCAATCTCGTTGTTGGTTTTTTTAGCCAACCCGCCTTCGCTCTTTGAGCTATGGCGGGCAAGGTAGTCCAAAAACATAAATCCGACGTTGTGGCGGGTGTTTTGATATTGCTCCTCGGGATTGCCTATGCCGATGATGAGCTTGGTTTTCATAGAATTAAATTATACTGCCTCACACAAAAAAACCAATCTTGACTTTAACTATGGATGTGATACATTACTTAGGCCTTAAGGAAAGGGGGCAAAATGCCATCTTTCGGTTGGTCGGTTCTTTACTGTCTAGGGTTGTTTGCCGGGGCATACGTTCTGGCCGCAGTCGGATTTCTGCTTTTTGCTTGTTTGGAAAAGGACAAAGATGGGTCACTGCTTGTTGACTCTGACTCGCTGCATTATCGGGCATGCAAGAAATGTTACGGATGGAAAATGCACGAAACCTTTCAGACCCACACTTGTGATTACGTCAAAGTCAACCATTTAGAATACTACCAGATAGGTCTCTGTGGCTATTTCTGGCGAGTGTTCTGGACTCCTTTGCTTTTTACGGTTATCGGCGCGTGGCAAACTGTCAAAACGGTTGTTTATGCTCATTTTATGTTTCTATTCGGCTATTATCCGTGGCCGACTATAGAGGTTATGAAACGAGAGGGGAATATATTTGCCGTTGAGGTGAAACAGATATCATTTCCGCGAATCGGCAAATTGGAACTCAAGCCGTATCTGGTAGTGTTTCCGGCTTTGTACGCATGGCTGTTATGGTCATATCCGCAGACGACTTGGAATTGGACACTAATCTCTTTTGTTGCAATGTTGGTAATAGCTATACTTTTGGTAGCCGCTTGGGTTGCAGATAAGGTTGGCAAATCAGAAAACCCGAGAGTGATGTTGGTGCGTGAGTATGTTAAGACGGGTAAGCGCGGCATTTGCCCGCTTTTGAAAGTCAGGACCCGATCATAAAAGGAGCCAAACGCTCCTTATTTGTTTTCATAAAAATCGCCAGTTGTAATGAGACAAAATTTGGTGTAAAATTAGGCGATGAATGAGGAAAATATCCAAAATAATACACCACAAGCATCAAGAAACGAACTTCTTGCCTTTGTTTGGGAGACGATAAAGGTAATAGTTATTTCCCTTGCCATTATACTTCCGATAAGGTACTATCTTGTTCAGCCGTTTTTTGTAAAAGGCGCGTCCATGGAGCCAAATTTTGAAGACGGGGATTATCTTTTGGTTGACGAAATATCATATCGTTTTTCTGAACCGTCCCGGGGCGATGTAGTAATATTCCGGTATCCCGAAGACCAAAGTCAATTTTTCGTTAAAAGAATAATCGGATTGCCGGGCGAAACAATAGAGGTGAAGAATAACAAGGTGATAATTTACAACAGCCAAAGCTCGGGTGGGCTTGAACTTCAAGAGGACTATCTGAGCTCGGAACAGGAAACTCTTGGAAATATGCTTATTCGTTTGGACGGCAGCGAATATTTTGTTTTAGGAGATAATCGTTTGGCAAGTTCTGATTCAAGGCGCTGGGGGCCGGTAAACAAATCACTTATAACAGGAAAAGCGTTTTTAAGAGCGTGGCCGTTCACGAAGTTCGATAAAATAAAAGGAGCAGTTTATTAAGAGCTAATAAGCCAGTAAGCTAATAAGCCAGTAAGCTAACGAATCTTTCAAATACTTACCAGCTTAATATACTTACCAGCTTACATGCTTATATTGTGGCGAAGCCAAAACAAATCCAATCTCCCAAGGGAATGCACGATACTCTCCCTGAGGATCAGAGATATTTCAGGCACATACTCAAAAAAGGAGAGTCGCTTTTAGAATATTACGGGTTTGAAAGGATCGACACTCCGTTACTTGAGTCGATGGATCTTTTTTTGCGTTCTGTCGGGGAAACCTCAGACATAGCGGAGAAAGAAATTTATACCCTCAAAACAAAAGGCGGAGATGTCTTAGCCTTGCGTCCCGAAGGAACAGCCGGTGTTGTCAGGGCGTACATAGAAAACGGTATGAATGTCAGGCCCCATCCCGTCAAGCTTTTTTATTGGGGTCCTATGTTTAGGCATGACCAACCTCAGCATGGCCGATACAGACAGTTCTATCAGTTGGGAGTAGAAACAATAGGCGACAGCTCTGAGGCCGTTGATGCGGAGTTAATATTTCTCGGCTATAAATTATTGGATATGCTGGGACTAGATGGTTACAGTGTGCACATAAACAGTTTGGGAGACAGCAGCTGCCGTCCCGCATACCTGAAGGCTCTCAAGGAATATTATAAAAATAGGACAAAAAAATTGTGTTCCAACTGCAAGAACAGACTGAAGACAAATATTCTCCGTCTGCTTGATTGCAAGGAAGCTGAATGTATAGAAGCGGCCAAGGAGACTCCTCAGATTGTTGATTTTCTTGATGACGATTGCCGGGCTCACTTTAAACATGTTTTAGAATTTTTGGATGAAGTGAAGGTGCCATATATTCTAAACCCTCGTCTTGTAAGGGGGTTGGATTATTACACCAGGACTGTTTTTGAATTTATGCCTGACGAAGACCCTTCGACTGGCTCAGGGCAGGGGGGGGCGCAATCATCAGTTATTGCAGGCGGCCGTTATGATAGGCTCGTAGAAATACTGGGCGGGTCTAAAACTCCTGCTGCCGGATGGGCACTGGGGGTGGATAGAATAGTTCTGGCTCTTAAAGAAAAAAATGCCAATATCCACGATGGAGTTTCTCGGCCGAAAATATTTCTGGTACAGCTTGGCGAGGCGGCAAAAAGAAAAAGCATTAACCTTTACGAAAGTTTCCGCAAAGCGGGCATAGACGCCAAGTCGTCGATCGGCAGAGACAGTATTAAATCACAATTAAGAATAGCTAACCGGCTTGGAGTGAGATTTGCTCTTATCTTCGGGCAGAAAGAGGCGCTGGAGGGTACGATAATATTGAGAGAAATGGAAACTGGCATTCAGGAAACCATACCGTTAGAGAAGATAGTGGAGGAAGTTAAGAAGCGTTTAAGAAGCAGTTAGCTTTTAGGTTCTAGGTTCTAATAATTCTCAACCTAAAACTTAAAACCTAATTCCTAAAACCTGTTTTGATTACCGATGTTTTCTGTAAAATATTGAATGGCGAACTGAAGGCCGATGTTGTTTATAAGGACGATGATTTTTGGGTGATCAAAGACATTAACCCGCAAGCGCCCGTTCATTTGCTGATTGTTCCCATAAGGCACTTTTTAAACATTGAAGATTTTCATAAAGACGAAGAACTGCTTGGTAAAGCGTTGATTGTTGCTGACAAGGTTGCTCACAAACAGGGCTTAAAAAATGGTTATAGGCTAATAATTAATGAAGGCGATCATGGAGGCAAACTTGTTCCCCACTTTCACATACATTTGTTAGGGGGGAAAAGACTGGGACCAAAATTAGTTAAAGAGTAAAATAATAATGTAGCAGTCCGCCTTCGCATAAAGCTTCGGCGGACGCTGATGATTGTATCTGCTCGCTTACGCTTGCAGACAATCATCGCGAAAGGAGGTCAAATATGGTTGAAGTAAAACGAAAACCGAACGAGTCAGTGGGGAGTTTAATGAGACGATTTAACCGTTTTGTTCAGCAAAGCGGAGTTTTGCTTAAAGCAAAGAAGGATCAACATCGTCAGAAAAAAATGAACGAAAGAAAAGAAAAAAATGCCGCTATTATGGGTATGCACCTTGGCGAATTAAGGAAACGACTGACCAAGCTTGGCAAGTATGACGATGAGACATTTGAAGAGGAAAAGCGCAAAATGAAACAAAAATTAGGGTTATAGGTTTTAGATTTTAGGTGTTAGGTTTTAGGAGGGGACTAGGAGAGAAAGATTATGGTTCTAAATGGATATAAGGATTTAATAGTTTGGCAAAAAGCCATGAATCTTGTAACGGAGGTTTATCTTCTAACTGAAGATTTTCCCAAAGAAGAAAATTATGGGTTAACTTCTCAGATGAGAAGAGCATCCATCTCAATACCGTCTAATATCGCAGAAGGACGATTGCGTGGCACGAGAAAAGACTATAGGCATTTTTTACTAAATGCATATGGTTCGGGTGCAGAATTAGAAACACAGATAGAAATAGCTAAAAGGTTGGCTAAAACAAAAAGTCTAAACTATAATAAGGCAGATCAACTGCTAATGGAAGTTATGAAAATGTTGAATTCTTTGATTGACAACCTAAAACCTAGAAGCTAATAACCTAAAACCTAGCCTATGTTAAAAGAAAAACTTAAAAACGACATGAAAGAAGCGATGAAGTCAGGCAACACTCTAAAGCGGTTGGTTTTAAGTTTGCTTCAAAGCGCGATAAAAAATAAAGAATTGCAAAAAAGGGCAAAGTCCGGCAAAGCCGAAGAACTTTCAGACGAAGAAGTCCTGGAAGTGATTACTTCGGAAGTTAAGAAAAGAAAAGAGTCAATAGAAGTTTACGAAAAAGCAGGGAGGGGAGAGCTTGCCCAGAAAGAAAGAGACGAGCTCACTGTGTTGATGGAATATATGCCGGAACAAATGTCGGAGGATGAGATAAGAGCCGAAGTAAAAAAGGCGATAGCGGAAACCGGCGCTAAGGAGATAAAGGAAATGGGAAAAGTATTAGGTGTGCTGATGCTCAAACTAAAAGGAAAAGCCGACGGGCAAACGGTAAGCAGGATAGTGAAAGAAGAGTTGGAAAAATAGTTTTGAAATTAAACTTTGTTTTGCTATTCTTGTGGCACCTGGGACTGGCTCTGGCTCTGGCGACAAGACCCTCCTGGTCTCAAGTGGGTCTTCGGAGTTCGACTCCCTGCTGGCCATTTACAGCTATAACGAGAAGCGTTGTAATGGTGCACACTTTGTGCTAGCTCGAGATCGGTTGCTTGCAACTAAAGTAACTAAGTTGTTCTCGTAGCTTTAGCAAGAATACTTAAAACCACCGAAATTAGGTGGTTTTAAGTTATAGATTATCTAACTAATTTCTACTACCATAGTCCCAACAACTTAGCCTAAACCAGATTTATGGCTGGCATGGCACCAAAACCACTTAAGGAACCAAGCAATCGTTTGGCTCCACGTTTTGTAGTTGTAGAACGTTCTGCAAGAAATATTATTCTTGGCTTGATGATTTTTTATTGTGTAAGCCAGAAAAATATTTGATTTTCAAGCCCTTGTTGCAGTTCGAAAGAATCGCTATGCGAAAGAATACCGAAATATGAATGGATACTTTGGTTTAGCGATTCAAGACTGAGCTGATTATGCTTAAATAGCAAAATATTTCTATGAATTTTATTAAAAATCCTACATTCGGTTTTAACTCTTGGTATTACAAAATGTGGAAAACAAACATAACCCAAGAAATCGACTCCTTGGCTAAATTTTCTGACCGTAATTTTATTTGGATGGAGTTCCAGCTTGAGAGTTTCTTTAAGGAGGGCATTTATTGGCTTTACGATATTTAAACAATGGTCTCTTTGAGGATGTAGTATCACAAAATCATCTGCATAACGAATGTAATGTTTTTCTTTCAACTGATGCTTCATGAATTGGTCGAGCTCATTGAGATACACATTGGCAAAAAGCTGCGAAGTCAGATTTCCAATTGGCAATCCCTTAGGCTTCTCGGGGTTAATTGTAAATTCTGATTTGAAACTTGAGATCACTTCATTTATTAACCATCGGGCATCCAGATCCGTTACCTGCTTGAATACGATGTCTAGCAAAACTTTGTGGTCAATGCTGGCAAAGAATTTTCTGACGTCGCATTTGAGCACCCAGCATGGAATGGTCCAATTCTTGCTGACTTGCCGAGCATGTTCAGCAAAAGCTTCTACTCCCCGGTGGGTTCCTTTGTCGATCCGACAGGAATAGGAGTCATAAATAAAAGTTGGTTCAAAGATTGGATTAAGGTGCTTCACTATGGCATGATGCAAAACACGATCTCGAACCAATGCTTTGTGGATGTGTCTTACTTTCGGGTCTTGGACGAAAAATGAGGAATATCCGGAATGCTTATATGTTCTATCCACAAGAACTCGGTGAAGTCCCCACAGATTATCTTCCAGGTCACGCTCAAAGATCAGCGTATCTCTCCGATGCTTTTTGCCAATTCGAAATTCCCTCCACGAGATTACCAAATTCTCTAAACTAATAATCTTATTAAAAACATTATGGAAAACTCTCATAACTATGACGGGAAATTTAGCCTGGATATTCCTATCTTTAAGAAAACTCATGATTTTCTAAAAGAATTTTATATCTTTGAGCTTGATTTTCCCAAGAAAGACCGCTACACGCTCGGACAGCGTTGCGAAGAATACATATTAAAGATTCTTGAGGGCATTATGCTTGCAGCTCAAACAAGCAAGAGCCACAAGCTGCCGATTCTAGAATCGGTCAGCAACAAGCTTGATATCCTTAAAGTGTTTATTCGCATGGCAAGCGACCTCGGCGTATTGAGCGACAAAAGGTATATAGTTTGCCAAAACCACATTCAAGAAATCGGCAAAATGCTTGGCGGTTGGATTCGATCCACTCGCGAGTAAGTAAGTAATAGGCCTTCGAAAGAAGGCCTATTACTTACTTAGACAAAACTACCGAGAGGGGCAGACACCGAGATTCGAATTCGCATTGTCGCGGGAATCGTTGTTGACGTTGAGACCGTCCGAGTCGAAGTTGCCAACGTTGACGAAGTTGCCGTCGGAAGACTGCACCGATATGTTTTATTCCCTCCATGAGCGCTCCATAGCCACCGGGGATTATCAAAAGATTCTCCCCTGAATTTTACCTGGTAGCAGTCCTTCGATTTTCGCAGGACATCTACGCTGAAATAAAACACGTAGTTTCGTAGTTTTTACTACTTTCCGGCCACGCCACTCCTTATAGCCATAGGCCACAAGAACTCCGGTGGATATCAAAAAGAGGAGGTTCGTAAGATTAAACTAGCCTGAGCCGAGCTTAATCTCTATTAACAAAACTCAATAATATTATTACATAAAATACCCAACTATAAAAGGGCTGGTAAAATTCTATTTTTGACTGTATATTTATGTAATAAAGTTCCGACTACACCACTTGTGGTGAGTTGATCGAACCATGCCATTTGAAGCCTACAAAATCTACGAGGAATACGAACCGGATAAGTTTAAAACCACTACTCAAAAGAAAGTTGAGCAAGCTTTAGATACCGCTAAAAAAGAAGGGCTAGTACCTGAGGCAAAGGAGGTCCATGTTGAATTTGAAGAAGCTCGAGAAATATTCGGCAAAGATTTCTTAGGACCAGAAACAATTCAAACTACTTTCGGTGTAGAGTTGACGCCAGATGAACTCAAGGAGGTAGAAGACATCCCTTTCACCAGAGAGGAGCTTGAACAAGCCAAACAACTTGGTATGATGTTGGTTCTAAGAGTACCCAGACTCGGCGAAGGCAAAACAGAACGGCCTCTAACCATTGATTCTGCCAGAGAACTATTTACCAAGGGCGATTCCTTGGGTGATCCCAAGAAAAAGAAACAAAAAGTCTTTTATGGTAAAAAAGGCGAAAGTTGGTATGACAATGAAAAATTTGTGACCCAGGACACTCCTAAGCTCGGCTGGGGTCTAGTCATGAAATCCGTATTACCGGATTCATTAAGCAAAAACTGGGATCAACAAGAAGAAGTTCTAAAGAAATGGGCAAAGGACAATAATATAGACCCTACCCTAGTTAAGAGAAGAACACCCGTGGAAATTGCATATGATACCCTGATATACTATGGAGCAAACAAAGAATCACTACTGGAGGATAAATATGATTGGACCGAGGTGCAGTCTTCCGACGGCAACTTCGTCCGCGTTGGCCGCTTCGGCTCGGGCGGTCTCGGCGTCGACGGCGCTTCCCGCGGCCATGCGAGTTCGGGTCTCGGTGTCTGCCCCTCCCGGTAGTTTCGTAGGGTGCTTGGGCGCTCGGACCCCTTGATTCTTATTGGTCTCCTTGGGCTTTCGAAAAAATTTTATATAAACACATCTAAATGCCAGAATCATTTCCCATAAATCGAATAGAAACTCCTCAAGACGAACCAAAACCAGAGGTTCCAAAACAGGAAAGCGAAATTGATGCTCAAGCCGTCGAGGAATTTTTAAATAAGGAAACTGAAATACTAGGAGCTTACGGGTTGAGGGGTGATATTACCCTTGAACGAGGTAACGGCGGTTGGGCATTTGATTTTCAAAATCGAAAGTTAATTTACGATCCAAAATTCTTCATAGAACGTGGCTATAGCCTCCAGGAAACTCTCTTTGCCACCACCCACGAACTTATGGCTCACTATGGCGAGCTTATGCGTAATCCGGAACTTGTCTTAAAAGAAGCCAAACGATACAGCGCAAAAGGTCATCTCCATCTTTTATACAATATCTTTGAAGATGTTTTGGGTAACAGACGTATTGTTGCTGAACTTCCTTTCCTAGAAGAAACTCGAGAACAACTCTACCGAGAAAAGATGTTCCCACCGACTGACTATACCGATAAATCCTCTCATGTTCAGTTTACTTACGGTTTTATTCGCCAGATGATGGTGCCAGAAGAAGCGGTACAGCTTGGATCAGAAGCCCAGGCCGCTTTGGATAAATTGAGAAGCTTTGGTTCAGATAAAATAGATATTCTTGATCTGGTTACTACACCAACCATTGACCCCAAAGATCGTTTTCAAATAATGCGAACAATTGTCGAACCTATCTATCGAGAACTCTATGAAAAAGATTTAGAAGAAGAAAAGAAAAGCGGTAAAAGCAAGGATCAGGGTGAAGGGTCACCCACGGACACTCAAGTTTCTGATAAACCTCAACAAGGCCAAGGTTCAGGCCAGGATAAGAAAAAATGGTGGCAAAGAAAAAAGGAAACACCCCAAGAAGGAAAAGGCAAAGAAGAACAACCTAGTAAAGGTGGAGATAAGAAATCCAGTGACCGTGCCGCCAGAGAAGCGGCTGAAAAGAAATTTAAGAAAGAGTATAAGACCTACCATGACGGTCATCCAGAACCCATAACGCATGCCGAAGAAAAGGAAATCAAGAAGTTGATGGAAGAAATAGTTGCTAAAAAAGGCGGACAACCAACTCTTGAACAAAATATTCTTGAGGAATGGGCTCGTGAGCATGGAGTCAGTGCCGAGGATGTTCTTGGTTATCGCAAGGAGTATGAAGAGATCGCTCCCCTGGTAGCCGAGCTAAGGGAAGTTTTTAAGAAGATCATTGCCAGGCGATTAAAAGAACGATGGCAATTTTCGCCTCAGCTCAAAACAGAAGGCGAAGAACTAGCCGAGGACACATTGGTTGATTCTTCTATTGAATCGCGAGCCGGAGGCCAACCAAGGGCATTTAGAGAGATTGAGAGGCATAAACGAGAGCAGGAGGGCTATGGCATGCTTGATATGTCTTTAGTTAATGATTTATCTGGTTCTATGAATGAAGGCGGTAAGCTTGAGATGGACCGCAAGAGCAAACTCCTATTCCTGGAATCTCTAGCTGATTTTCAAAAAGAAATAGAAGAAGCCGAATTTGAGAGTGGTGTTTCGTTGGGACTTCAAGTCAGAACTGAAACTAGAGCTTTTGGTGACTTTGGCGATGTAGAACTAAAATCGTTATCACCTGACTTGTCAGAAAAAGATAGAATTGGTATTTGGAAAAAAATGCACAAAGCTGGTGGCGGTACGCCAGATTACCTTTCTCTTGAAGAAGTTCTTGATTCAATAACTCCGGAACAAGAAAAAGAGTTAAGAGAAAAATTAAGAAGAAAAGTTATTGTTGTACTTTCTGATGGCGAAAGCCAAGATTCAGGAAAAGTCCAAACTGTTTTACTTCAGTTAAGGAATAAGGGGGTTATTTGTTTAGGATTGGGCATGACTGAATCAGGTCAAGCCGTTAGAGAAACCTACAAGCCGGATGCCGAAGTAATAACAGATATTAAAGCGTTGCCTCATGCAGTTCAAAAAGTTATTCTAAAATATACCCAAGACCTATAATATGCCATTTGAAGCCTACAAAATCTACGAAGAATACGAGCCAGATAAGTTCAAAAACTCTACTCAGAAAAAGGTTGAGCAGGCTTTAGATACTGCCAAGAAAGAAGGTCTGGTGCCTGAGGCTAAAGAAGTAAACATTGAATTTGATGAGGCTCGAGAGATATTTGGTAAGGACTTTCTTGGCCCAGAGGCAATTAAAACAACCTACGGTGTCGAACTTACTCCGGATGAATTGCAAGAGATTGAAAACATACCATTTACCAGAGAGGAGTTGGAACAGGCAAAACAATTGGGAATGATGCTGGTACTTCGAGTGCCAAGCATCGGTGAAGGCAAGGAAGCTAAGCCCCTAACCATTGATCAAATACGAGAAAAGTTTTCAGGTGGAGATACTTTGGGTGATCCCAAGGAAAAGAAGAAGAAAATGTTTTATCGAAGTAAGGGTGATGGATGGTTTGATAAGGAAAAGTTTGCTCTTGAAGGAACTCCCAAGCTTGGCTGGGGTCTTGTTATGAAATCCGTCTTGCCGGACTCGTTGAGCAAGAATTGGGATCAACAAGAAGAAGTGCTAAAAAACTGGGCTAAGCAAAATAACATTGACCCGGCATTGGTTAAACGCAGGACACCTGTAGAAATTGTCTATGATACATTTCTCTACTACGGAGAAAACAAAGAAACTCTCTTAGAGGATAAGTGGGACTGGTCCGGTGTGCGGTCTTCCGGCGGCTACTTCGTCAACGTTGGCCGCTTCGACTCGGACGGTCTCCGCGTCGGCCACGCTTCCCGCGACGATGCGACTTCGCATCTCGGTGTCTGCCCCTCCCGGTAGTTTCAAGGTACTTGGACGCTTGGATCCCTTGATCCTTGATTGGCCCTCCGTAGCCTTGGCGAAGGAGGCTTGATCCCTTGGTCTTCCGCGAATATTGAGGTTTAGTGGTAAAATCGAGCCAATGAATAAAAATTTCGATCTTGTTTTCTCCGCCGAAGGCGGATCCGCCTCTGGCGGAAAAAATTATAAAGAAAGAAAAGCTCCCAGGCGGATTTTTTTCAAAAAAATTTTGGAAATGGCTACTCGAGAACTAAAACTCAAAGGCAAGTTGAGTGTTAGCGTCAATCTGGTGGGGGAGAAAAGAATTCAAGAATTAAACAAAAAATACCGTAACAAAAACAAACCCACCGATGTTTTGTCTTTCCCGATTCAAAACAAATCTAATTTCTCAATTTCTCAATTTCTCAGTTTCTATGATATCGGCGACATCTTCATCTGCTTATCCATTGCCAAAAATGAGGCAAAGCGAGAGAATATAACTATAGAACAAAAGTTGGCACAGCTAGTTGTGCACGGATTTTTGCATTTAAAAGGATATGAGCATGAAAAATCCAAGAGAGAGGCGGAGAAGATGTTTAAATTGGAAGGAAAAATTATAAAAGCTTTTAGGTTTTAGCTTCTAGGTTTTAGAAACATCTCTAACACCTAACACCTAACACCTAACACCTAGTTGGCTCGTCCATATTTAATTTCCGGTATCGATATAGGTAACTCTCAAGTGAAAGTTGTCGTTGCTAGAATAAACAGCGGCAGTTTAAGGCCGGAAATATTGGGTACGGGCAGTGCCGAATCGGAGGGGTTGCGCAGAGGGATGGTTGTAGACATGGAGGAAACTATCGATAACATTAAATCAGCTATTCAGAAAGCTGAAGCAATGGCGGGTGTGCAGATAAAGAAAACTTATGTCGGCATTAACGGTCTTCACATTAAAACCCAAGTTTCCAGAGGCGTTATTGCCGTATCCAGGGCGGATAATGAAATATCCCAGAACGATATAGATAGAGTTATTCAGGCCGCTTCGGTTGTGAGCATGCCGGCCAACAGAGAGATAATTCATGTCATTCCCCGAAACTTTGTTGTTGACGGTACGGAATATGTTAAAAATCCTTTGGGGATGAAAGGGGTTCGTCTTGAGGCGGATGCGCTTATTATAGACGGTTTATCCCCGTATCTTAGAAATATAGCCAAGTGCGTCAATGAAAACGGCATTGAAGTTTCAGGACTTGTATATGCTCCGCTTGCCGCGTCTCTCTCGTCTCTAAATAAAAGCCAAAGAGAACACGGAGTGATTAATCTTGATTTTGGCGGGGGCACTTCTACACTGGCGGTATTTGAAGAAGCCGACCTAATTCACAGCGCCGTAATACCAATCGGTTCGAAACACATCACCAACGACTTGGCCGTTGCGTTGAGAACATCCCTTAACATCGCAGAAAGAATTAAACTTGAACATTGTTCCACATCAAACTTAGAAGATCTGAGAAAAAGGGACAATATCGACTTATCGCAAATAATAGGAGAAGAAAATTTTGTCGTGCCAAAGAAACAGCTTGTTAAAGTTGTCGATGCCAGAATAGGGGAATTGCTTGACATCGTAGAGTCAGAACTTAAAAAAGTTTCAAAAAACGGTATATTGCCGGCAGGAGTTGTTTTATCAGGTGGCGGTTCAAATTTACCCGGCTTTGCTTTCTTGGTTAAGGATAGGCTGCGACTGCCGGTAAGAGTAGCTGAGCCGTTAGGTTTTGACGGCGCAAACAATATTGTCGGCGATCCTTCATTTTCTGTCTCGGTCGGCTTGGTCTTGTGGGGGATAGACAAAGAGCTAGGCGGACAAAAACAGAAATTACTGCCTGAAGCAAACGGTGCCATCTCAAAAATTACTGACTGGCTGAAGAACTTTTTGCCATAAAACAACACAAATCTACGAATAATACACGAATGCCACAAATAGTTTTACAAATCACCGACCACGGATGGCTTCACACAAATATATTCGTGTGGGCGCATTCGTAGCGCGCTACTCGGATGCTAGTTATCCACAGGTAATACACAACAGCTTTGCAAGGCTTTTTTATTTGTGTTAATAAGCAGTTGTAATTAGCCACTAGCCACTAGCCAATAGCTACTAGTAAAAAACTAGTCGCTAGGCACTAGTCGCTAGGCACTAGTCAGTGGCTCAAATTAAACCACCATTTGAAACATTTGCCAGGATCAAAGTTATTGGATGCGGCGGCTCAGGAGGAAACGCTCTGGCAAGGATGATAGAGGCCCGGATTCACGGGGTTGAGTTTATTGCGATAAATACCGATGCTCAAGCGCTTCATGCCACCAATGCCCCGACCAAAATTCACATTGGTAAAAGTCTAACTAGAGGACTTGGCGCCGGAATGAATCCTGAAGTGGGCAGGCAAGCGGCAGAGGATACGAAAGAAGAAATCCAGAATGCTCTCAAGGGTGCGGATATGGTTTTTCTTGCGACTGGTTTAGGCGGCGGTACAGGTACCGGCGCGACTCCGGTTGTTGCCGAGATTGCGCGCGAGCTGGGAGCTTTGACTGTTGCCGTTGTCACCAAGCCTTTTAATTTCGAAGGTGCTCAAAGAGCGAGGATAGCCGAAGAGGGCTGGCACAATTTAAGAGACAGGGTAGATGCCCTTATTACCATTCCTAACGACCGACTGCTCTCTATCATAGACAGAAAAACGCCGCTGCTTGAATCGTTTGCAATCGTTGACGATGTTCTGCGCCAAGGCGTGCAGGGTATTTCCGACTTAATTACAATTCCCGGAGTGATCAATGTTGACTTTGCTGATGTGAAAGCCGTGATGGCGAATTCAGGTTCGGCCTTGATGGGCATTGGCAGAGCAAGCGGAGAAGACAGAGCGATTGAAGCGGCTAAAATGGCAATCAACTCTCCTCTCCTCGAAGTGTCTATAGACGGAGCAAGGGGGGTGCTTTTCAATGTTTCCGGCGGTATTGATATGGCGATGGCCGAGATTAATGAAGCGGCCAGGATAATTACCGAGCATATCGACGCAGATGCGAAAGTTATATTCGGAGCAGTTCTTGACGACAAGATTAAAAAAGGAGAAATAAAAGTTACGGTGGTTGCAACAGGATTTGCCAACGGCCATCCTTCGTCCGTAAAGCCGACAGTAAATGGCGGTCCGAGCTTGTTTGATAATATGCCAAAAAAAAACACGAATCTCTCCGGCAACGGTATTCCCCATCAGCCGATAACAGTAAAAGAACTGGTTGACTCTTCCGTCAACGATGATGAGTTTGATATTCCTGCGTTTATCCGCCGAAAAATGAAGTAATATTGCTTGTTTTAAGTATTTTGTCGAACCCTTGTTCTTGGATAATGGGTTATCAACAAAAAACTGCCTTGATTCGTCCGGCATTTTTTTATATCTTGAAATTGAGTGATTAAAATTTTGAAAATAAAGTCATTTAGTTGAACAACTCCCGCTTTCAAGCGGGTTAAAACTTCTCTTATGGGTCAAATTGCCGCCCTTGAGGGCGGCAATTTGACCCTAACGAATCTATTTGCGGTATCCGCATGCCATTTGTAGATTTGCATTACATTTATGAACGAACCCCGATTACAACCAAATTTAGGAATTAACGGCGAGGTTATTGAGTCCGGTATCGGTATTAAATGGCCTCGTCTTTTTGGCGAGGGCAATCCCTACGATGCCATTAAGTGGGAAAAGAGAGTGGCCAAGATAGTCAAAGGCGATGGCACTATTGTGTTTGAACAAAGCAATGTTGAAGTTCCAAGTTTCTGGACCCAAACTGCTACTGACATAGTTGCTTCTAAATACTTCAGGGGCAAGTTAGACTCACCGGAAAGAGAATATAGCGTTAAACAAATGGTTGATAGAGTTGCCAAAACGATAGGCGAATGGGGAATGCGCGACGGATACTTTGATACGATAGGCGACTGCGATAATTTTACCAAGGACTTAACCTGGATTCTGGTAAATCAATACGGAGCATTTAACAGCCCCGTGTGGTTTAATGTCGGGGTTTATGAGCGTCCGCAATGCAGCGCATGTTTCATACTTTCTGTTGAAGACAATATGCAGTCAATTTTGGACTGGTTTAGAGATGAGGGCTGGATATTCAAATACGGTTCCGGTTCAGGTATTAATTTATCTAAATTAAGATCATCTAAAGAACCATTATCGAAAGGCGGTTTCTCTTCCGGTCCGGTATCTTTTATGAAGGGCGCTGACGGGGTCGCTAATTCAATTCGCTCCGGCGGGACGACACGCCGTGCCGCTAAAATGGTAGTTCTCAATGTCGATCATCCGGACATTAGCAGTTTTATTTATTCCAAAAAAATAATAGAAGACATGACTAAAGCGTTAGCCCAAGCAGGTTTTAAAGACTCAATCGCGGCTGATCTTTTTGACCCTTATACTCTTCTCCCTTATCAGAACGCTAATAACTCTGTAAGGGTTACAGATGCCTTTATGAGGGCGGTGGAAGCTGACGGTTATTGGGATTTGAAATCGGTAGTGACCGGTCAAACTGTTGAGACGGTTAAGGCAAAAGATGTTCTTCGCTGGATGGCTGAAGCGGCGTGGCATTCGGCTGACCCGGGAATTCAATACGATACAACCATAAATGAGTGGCATACCTGTCCCAAAGCAGGAAGAATTAATGCTTCTAACCCGTGCAGTGAATATATGCACCTAGATAATTCTGCCTGCAACCTCTCTTCCCTTAATTTAATGAAATTTTTGAGGGAAGGCGGGAGGTTTGATGCGGATACTTTCAAAAAAGCGGTTGACACCATGATCCTTGCCCAGGACATATTGGTTGATCGATCTTCTTATCCGACTGAGAAAATAGAGAACAATGCCCATGCATATAGAGAACTCGGATTGGGTTATGCCAATTTGGGCGCATTGTTAATGGTTTTGGGTCTGCCTTACGATTCTGACAAAGGAAGGATTCTTGCCGGCCAGATAACCTCTTTGATGTGCGGGGAGGCCTATAGAATGTCGGCGGTTCTTTCCAGCCACAAAGGGCCGTTTGCCGGTTATTATAAAGACAGCGAGGGAACACTTGAAGTTACAGCCAAGCACTTGGATAAAGCAGAGGAATTATTCAATAATTCTCAGGAGCAGAACATGGATGATAAATATCTCGAAACAGCCTCTCGAACAGTTTGGCACGAAGCTAATAACTTAGCTAAAGAATATGGAGTTAAAAATTCCCAGGTTACCGTACTGGCTCCGACCGGCACCATTTCGTTCTTAATGGATTGTGATACTACTGGGATTGAGCCGGAGCTTGCGCTTGTTAAGTATAAGAAATTAGTTGGGGGAGGGACATTGAAACTGGTAAATAACCAAATACCTTTGGCCTTGCGTCGGCTTGGTTATTTAAATGAAGAAGTAGACGCAATATCGGACTATATTTTAGACAGAGAAACCATAGAAGGTGCTCCGTATCTTAAAGACGAGCATGCGCCAGTTTTCGACTGTTCGTTTAAGGCCGCGAATGGCACTCGCAGTATAAGTTACATGGGTCACATCAAAATGATGGCCGCCGCTCAGCCGTTCATATCGGGAGCCATATCAAAAACAATTAACTTGCCCAGCGATGCAACGATTGAAGACATCGAGGATGTGTTTTTTCAGGGATGGCGGTTGGGACTCAAGGCTCTTGCCGTTTATCGCGATGGGTGCAAATCAATCCAACCGCTTAATACTTCAAAAACTCTGGATCTAGAAAATAAAAAAGAAAAAGGCTTGGTTGAGCAGGTTAATGGCTATACCAGAATTAAACTGCCGGACGAAAGGCCGTCCATTACTCATAAGTTTTCGGTCGGCGGATTTGAAAGCTACCTTACGGTTGGATTTTATCCTGATACGATGCAGCCGGGCGAAACCTTCATTACTACTGCGAAAGAGGGGAGTACCATATCGGGGTTATTTGATACCATTGCGACTCTGATCTCAATGTGCCTCCAATCGGGCATACCGCTTAAGACACTGGTCAGGAAATTTAAAGATATGAGATTCGAGCCGGCAGGTTTTACAAATAATCCAAATATCCCGACAGCAAAATCAATTATGGATTATGTTTTCAGATATATTGGGATGAAATACCTTAGTCCCAACGATCGGGAAGAACTCTTTGGTCCGGTTGATCAGTACTTAGCCGAAGATCATGGCGCAGAACCAATTCCTGTCGCGCAAGAAAACGAAACCTCCAAAAACGACAAAATATTAGCAGAACTGGTCCATTCCGCTACCGATGTTGCCTTTATCTTTGACAAGCAGGGACAAAAGGGACAAGTTGCTTCGGCTCAACGCGAAAGCAACATCGGTACGGGGACGATAGGCAACGGGAAAGCCGAATCTTTAAACGCCGATGCGCCGTTGTGCAATGGCTGTGGAACGATAATGATAAGAGCGGGGTCGTGCTACTCGTGCCCCAATTGCTTCGCGACGACAGGAGTTTGTAATTAAATTAAAAAAGAGTTTTCAGCGCTCTTTTTTAATTTGTTAAATGCTGGTAGATTTTTAAACATGCACAAGTCGCAGGTATTTTTTTGGTCGTTAGCCAGTTTTCTCGGGGGGATTTTTGTCGCTTCTGTTTTTAATATTAGCCAGACTTTTATTTATGCGGGCTTCATGGCAGCTATTGGTTTGGTTGGCGTATTTGGGTATAACAAAAGTTTTAACGGCAAATTAATGCTGGCCGGTTTTTTGGGGATTGCTTTATTGTTTGGGGCAGTGAGACTTAACTCAGTAAATTTTAGCCAAGATCGGCTGGACTTTTTCACCGGCCTAAAGGCCGGCGGAAAGGGAATTGAAGTCGTTGTTAACGGTTATGTTGATAGCGAACCGACAGATCGCGGCGAGAGGCAGGAGTTTGTCTTAAAAGCCAAACAAGTCGTCGCCGGGAACAGAATAGTTGAAGTCGATGATAAAGTTTTAGTTACAACCGACAGTTTCCCAAAATTTAAATATGGCGAGATCGTTTCGGCAACCGGTTCTCTTGAAAAGCCAGCCAACTTTACCCCTTCAACCAGCTCAGGGCGAGTTGATTTCGACTACGTCACCTATCTCAAAAAAGACGGTATAAGGGCTACGATGTTTTATCCGGATATATTAGATTCAAATGGACACTTTGATTCTTTGATGTATCAAAGTATTGGGTTTTTTGAGAAAGCAAATATCGGTTTGTATAAAAAAATATTCTTTATTAAAAAAAGTTTTGAATCGGCGGTTTCAAGGTCGGTGCCAGAGCCGAACGCGGCTTTTATAAACGGCATTCTGCTTGGCTCCAGGCAAAACATACCGGACGATCTCAAAGAGTCGTTCAATAAGACCGGTACAACTCATATGCTTGCAATATCAGGATACAACATAATGATAATTTCATGGGCAGTTTTGGCCGGCTTGATCATGTTTTTCAGGAGGCGGGTTGCCTTTTGGATTTCAGTTGTTGTAATAATTTTATTTACCGTTCTAACTGGAGCATCAGCTTCTGTCGTCAGGGCTTCGATTATGGGCCTTCTGTTATTGTTTGCCAACGGCTATGGTCGTCTATATAATCCTAAAAACTCGATTATTCTTGCCGGAGCGATAATGGTTTGGGTTAATCCTCTGGCGCTAGTTTTTGATATAGGTTTTCAATTATCATTCTCGGCAGTTATTGGGCTTATGTATTTATACCCTCGCCTTAACCTGAAATTAAAAAGACTGCCTGAGTTCGGTGTGGTCAAGGAGACGGTTCTTATGACAGTGTCCGCTCAGGCGGCCGTAGCCCCGCTGCTAATTTATTATTTCAGAAATTTTTCTCTAGTTTCCCTGCCGGCGAATATTTTAGTCGCACCCTTTTTGCCGGCATCAATGCTGTTTGGTTTTACTGCTGGCCTGGGCGGAATGGTCTTGCCGGTTGTCGGCCAGATAGTCGGCTGGCTGGCTTGGGCTATTACGGTCTATCAAATCGGAGTGATCAGATTTTTTGCCGGATTTTGAATTGCTTGGATATCGTCCCAATTTCTTATACTCGTGGTATAATTTTAGTATGATAAAAGAACAAAGGGCCTTTTCTTGAAGTGAAACCCAAAAATCCAAACCAAGAAATAGCGGGGCTTGAAGAGGCGTTGCGGGCAACAGAGAAAAGTATTAAAGAAGAAAGCAAGGGTCCCAAAAAAGAATTGGAGGACCATCGTCAAATTTTGGTCCGACAGCTCGAAGAAGCAAGAAAGAAAATCCGAAAATAATCAGGATTGCCTGGCCCCGATAAAGCGGGACTTTGTAATGCTTGATATTTTTCAAGGATCTGTCACAATTCAAACAGTACATAAAACTTGGGGCTTAATGTGTCTAAACTCAAGCTTTTATTTGTTTGCACTGCCAATATCAACAGAAGCCGTACCGCTGAAGATTTACTTAAGGGCTCTGACAGATATGAAGTTCAGTCAGCCGGTATAAAAAAGCATGACCAAGGAAAACAAGTGGTAACACAAGAGCTGGTTGATTGGGCGGATATTATATTTGTGATGGACGAAGATCACGATCGCCACGCTTCCATTTTGCAAGAGAGGTTTGGTGCTGGCAAGGAAAAAGTGTGCATTCTTTGTGTTCCGGATATTTATGCCAAAGGAGACAAGGTCTTAGCTGAACTTCTAAGGTCGCGGCTTACCGCTCACGGAATCATTTTTCGCTGAAAGGCCCAATCGGGCTTTTCCGGGTAGTGAATTTTTGAGTTGCTTTTGGCTTTATGTCCAAGGCATATCTCAAAAATCTACTACCCGGCTTTTATTTTTTAAAATTTATGGTATTACAAAGCAAGATGTCCTTTAACAAGAGGCAGTTATGGGCTTTAAAGATTTGTGGTGGCCGATTGATGTTATTGGCTGTCATTTTTTAGGGAAAAGATTTATAGGCGCCCAAAACGTAAGTGGGGTTCTGAAAACGGGCGAATGTTTAAAGGACCAAGGGTTTAAGATGACCTACAATCTTTTGGGAGAACATGTTAAAGACGAAAAAACGGTTGATGCGGCAGTTGATACCACTCTTGCGCTAATTGATACGATGAACCCTCGGAACTGCGGCAATGTTTCATGTAAACCAACTCTGTATGGCTTGGCGATATCCAAGGAGTTGTTTTTGAAAAAGATGACTCCTGTTATTGAGCAGGCTTTCTCAAGGGGCATTGAAGTGGAGTTTGACGCCGAGAGTTACGAATATATTCCCGATACTTTTGAGGTTTTCTCCAGTTTTGCGTCTCGCCCTGTTTTTAGAAACATCGTTCGCCAGGCAGTCCAAGCTCATCTTTCTGAAATCAACCGGCTTATGAGGGAATATAAGTTGTGGAATAAAAATCTCCGAATTGTGAAGGGGTCCGGTGTTTACATCGAGGATCCGTCGATCGTCTTAAGCGATCCTTCGGAGGTCAACGAGAATTATTTAAATATTTTCAGGAAGAACTTAAAAACAGGACGGGTTCCTTTTGTGGCAACGGTAAGGGATAGAAAACTAGCCGAAGAAATCATAAAGGCTTCTGAGAGAGGCAGGTTTCCGTTTGAATTCCAGTTTCTTTACGGTCCTCTCGGCAAATCTTTGAGAAAGAAGTTATTGGAGAGGGGATATCCTGTTAGAATTTATGTCCCCTTTACCGATAAGTGGTGCGAGGATGTCTGGAAATCCTACGGTCTTAGAAGGGCGCAGATGATAAGAAGAATGTTGTTGAGTGAATTTTTAACAGCTAAATTTTTTACCGCTTAACGGCGGTTTTGTTTTTTAAACGGATTTGTGGTAAATACACATTGTTCATTGATAAAAGGAAAAAAGAGTGGCCACTAGACTTAAGCTAGCTGTTCTTGTCGTATTTTCTGTTTTGGGATTTTGGGGATGTGAAACTTTTAAGTCGCCCACAGCTCCGCCCAGCGGTTCTCCCGGTTCCGGCAACGAACAAGGGCCTCCGGCGCAAGGGCCGCCACCAGTTCCAAGAGCGTTCATATCGCCGGATGATATTATTTTTGAAACAAATAACCAACGAAGGGCCAACGGCCTAAATTCTCTCGCTGAAAATTCTAAACTCAATCAGGCTGCTGATTTTAAAATGAGAGACATGTTTGCACGGCAATATTTTGCCCACTACGGACCGGATCAGACTTCAGGGGTTCCCGAGTTGTTGTTGCGGTTTAATTATCAGTACTCAGCGACCGGGGAAAATCTGGCTCTCGGTGATTTTAAAAATGCTAAAGAATTAGTGGAAGTTTGGATGGCCAGTCCGGGGCATCGGGCTAATATTCTTCATAGTGTGTTTCGTGATATCGGTGTTGCTACCGGTTATGACACATTTCAGGGCAGGCTGACCATGATCGTCGTTCAGATATTCGGTACTCCTCGTTCAAGTTTGACATCGACTAGATTTATGCAACAAAAAGAGGCCGACTTATCTATAGACATAAAGTCCTGAAAGGGGCTTTTCTTTTTGTCCGAATTTATGATAAATAATCTCCATGCGGAAACTATCTCTAATACATCTTGTCATTCTTCTCTGCCTTTCTGTCTTTGCATTTTCAACTCATTCCATTGCAAGTAGCAAGGATGGCCTCCTTAAAATTCACTTCTTCGATGTCGGCCAAGGGGATGCAATATTTGTCGAAGCTCCGAACGGGAGTCAGGTTTTAATTGACGGGGGGCCGGATAATGCGGTCGTTCAAAAATTGGGAGAAACAATGCCGTTTTATGATAAAGACATTGATTTAGTTGTGCTTACTCACTCCGATGCTGACCATGTTACGGGGCTGATAGGAGTGCTAGAAAGATACGAGATTGAGAACATTGTTTATTCAAATATTGTTCGTAAGTCATCTCTGTATAACGCTTGGCAAGAAGTCGTTGCAAAAGAGGGGGCTAGTGTTATTGATCCCATGGTTAACAAAGTTATTGACTTGGGAAACGGCGTGATTCTAGCCATAATTCATCCAGCGGAATCGTTGGCCGGTAAGGTTATGGATAAGGTTAACAACGAATCCGTTGTTCTAATGCTTAAATACGGCGAGATGGAGGTTTTACTGACCGGAGATATTGAAGCCAGAGCAGAAAGACAGATAATATTGAGCGGCGTGGCTCTCGATGCTGACATTCTTAAAGTTGCTCACCATGGCTCAAGAACATCTACCTCCGAAGAGTTTTTGTATGGGGTTTCTCCGCAAGTTGCCGTAATCCAAGTCGGAGCCAAGAACAGATATGGCCATCCGACAAAGGAAGTTTTGGGCCGTCTTGAAAATTTCGGTATAAAGGTATATCGTACCGATGTTGACGGCAGTGTTAAGATCGTCAGCGACGGAGAAAATTATCAGATGATAATTACCAACTAAAATCTATTGATATTTTGATTTATCATAAAAATAGACATGCCGAATACTAAAGAAAAAACATTAATAATAATGAAACCCGATGCTATCCATCGGGGGATAGTCGGGGAAATTTTAGACAGGTTTGAGCAAAAAGGAATAAGGCCGGTTGGTATGAAGATGCTCAAGATGTCCGACCTGCTTTTGGATAAACACTATGCCCAACACAAGGGTAAACATTTTTTACCGCACCTGAAGAAGTTTATGAAGTTGTTGCCCGTGATACTGGTTATACTCGAAGGATTAGATGTTATTCGAGTGGTCAGAAGTATGTGCGGGCCGACAGATGGCAAGAACGCTCTACCGGGCACGATAAGGGGGGACTACGGGATGTCAACTTCAGCCAATATTATCCATTCTTCGGAAGATCTTAAGGCGGCTAAAAGGGAAATAGGGATATTCTTCAACAAAAACGAGATTTTCAGCTACTCGCGCCCGGATATCCACTTCTATTATGCCGAAGATGAGCTATAATAAGAGTGAGCTCACCTTTTTTTCCAAGCATGGGAAGCAGAACTCAAACTATCATCAACTTGAGAAGCTCAAAAATGAGATGATTTGTTTGGTGTGATGACGAAGATGTAGTTTAACACTACTTCAAGGAGTCACAACAAAGAAATCAGCCATTTTTGAGCTTCCCCCTGGGGGCGGGTCAATTTTGACTATATTCTTCGTTGCTCGTCGCTTACGTACATTAAGTACGAATCACTCCTCGACGCCTTGAATATAGTCAAAATTGACTCCGCTCAAGTGATGCTAGTTTGAGTTCTGCCTCCCTTGGACAAATTATTTTGTTAGGGATTCTTACATGATGATAACCCCGTGGGGTTATCCTGCGGAAACCCACTTTGCAAAATGCTGAAGACTTTGAGATAAAGGAGGGCTTACCTAAAAACACGCCAACTGGCGTGTTTTTAGGTGTTGTTGCCAAGTCTCGTTTAGCAATTGCGACCAACTAAATCTAAACGGCTCACCCAGTGAGCCGTTTAGATTTAGTTGGTCGGGACGCCGGGAATCGAACCCGGTCTACATCCACCCCATGGACGCGTACTACCGGCATACTCCGTCCCGTCTTCGCTCGCCGAAGCGAGCTACGACGGGCAAAGCCCGTGCTCGCGAAGACGAGGTTTACAGATTTTCAAAATCGCTTACCGCTTCACTTAATGCCTGGAAAACCACATCTTCATTATTTTTGAAAACATCTTCTCTGTCGGGGATTCCTTTTTTCTGCAGTACCGAGTTTATGAGGTTTAGGGTCGATTCTAATTTGTTGGCTGCTTGAATAATTTTTTCTGCTAATCGTATATTGCCCCTTGCTTCCTGTCGCTGGCTCTCTTCAATGGCGAATTTTCGGAATACTATTAACTGCAGTTTAATTTCTTCGAGCAGGAGAAATTGTGCTCGATGACTTGCGAGCTTTTCTTTTGCCTCTTTTACTCTTTGTTTCTGGCTTTCCTCGGCCTCGGGACTCAACTCAGGTCCGCCCGACCTCTGTCTTAATCTGGCTAAACCGTATGCCGACATCCACAGCTCGCCTAAATCTCTAATAGTCTTGCCGTCAACCCCAATGATTACCTGCGGTATGTTTCTCATTGTTCCGTAGAAATCCGGGTTGTGGTCGTCGGAATGGAAATACTCCATTGTGGTCAATGTTCCGTCAGCGATATGGTCTTTTATCTTCTTTAATTTTTCTCTGATGTTGATAGTAGAAGATGTGGCATCTATTCCCAGAGCCAAGTGTTTAACTTCTGACTCATCTTCTACTTCCAAAGCAAGGTCTACACCATGAAACAGGTCGTCGTATTCGGCCGGTATTATCGTGTATGTATCCTGGCCGAACCAGTTGCTTAGTTCAATCTGGTCGGTGAGGATCATCTCCAGAAGCCGGGCTTTTCTTGTCGGTTCGGTACCGTGTTCTTTTTTTCTCTCTTTTTTCTTTCAACCCTTTCCTTGTCTCTGCGGATGCGTTCTTCGCCGTAACCTTCCACCTCAATGAAGTCGCTCATATTTGTTGCCGTTCCGCTTCGTTCGGCTATAAGCAAATCAAAAGCTTTCTCTTCAGCGGGAGTGAGTTTGTCGGCACTTAATTCCTGTTTTGGGAGATGTTCCTTGTACAAGGTCTAGCAAGTTCTATCTGACTTTATGCAGTGTCTTAATGCAGTCGGTGCAGAGTTTTACTCTTTTTCCTCCTATTTTAGTCCATTGGAGATTGGGATACCTTTTGGTTTTAGATGTCGGATTATAATGGCCTCGCAAGAGTTTGCGAGTTGTAGCCATTATCGGTTTTTTACCACATTGGGAACAACGAGTCATGTGGGTTAATAAATCATCAATAACCAATAATCAATCACCAATAAATAATCAACTCTTTAAATATTTGGAAACCTTTATTTGAAAACCTGTAAGAGTTTTTATAACTTGATTGGATGTTGGTTATTGTATATTGAGTTATTCTGTTTCAGATTTGTCTTGCTAGTATATCTCATCCTTGCTATTATTTCAAGCATTAGCATGGAATCCACATTAACTGCCATTTTCTGGATAATAGCGCTTTTGTATTCTGTTGTAATACACGAGGTAAGCCACGGAGCGGTGGCCTATTCTTTGGGCGATCCTACGGCAAAGAATCTTGGCCGATTGACACTGAATCCGATTAAACATCTGGATATGTTTGGTTCTGTTTTTCTTCCCCTCATTTCCTTTATGCTCGGGGGCTTTATATTCGGGTATGCCAAACCGGTTCCGTATAATCCCGAAAATTTGCGTGACAGAAAATACGGCCCGGCCAAGGTCGCTCTCGCTGGACCGGCATCCAACATCGCTTTGGCGGTATTGTTCGGTCTTACGCTGAGATTTTTGCCGGATGTTTTTTCTTCATCTCTTGTTCCAGAGTTGTTAAGCGTCGTAGTAACATTAAATCTTTTTCTTGCGATATTTAACCTCTTCCCGGTACCGCCCTTAGACGGCCACTGGCTTTTGCTGACATTCCTGCCGCTTAAATTCGCAGCGATAAAAGTGTTTTTATACAAATACGGATTCTTGTTGCTTTTGTTTTTTCTCTTCTTCGTCTTTCCATTATTGATGCCATTGATAGGATGGATGTTTCGCTTATTAACAGGGATAGGATTCTAGCAAACGTCCAGATTGACACAAATGCTTAAGGGCTGATATACTTCTCAAGACCTTAGGGGGTCTTATTTTATTGACCAATAACCAATGACCAATGACCAACGACAGTTTTGTTGTAAGTTGTAAGTTGTAGGTTGTGGGTGCGAGTGAAGCTTGCCAACATTTCGCCAGTTATTAAAAAAACCTCGTAAAATAGCAAAAGCGAAAACCAAGTCGCCGGCTTTGGCTCGCGGATTTAATGTTTTAAAGAATAAACCGGCACACTATTCGGCCCCTTTTAAAAGAGGAGTTGCGATAAGGGTCGGTACGATGACTCCCAAGAAGCCGAACTCTGCTTTGCGTAAATTCGCCCGTGTCAGATTAACCAACGGTATGGAAGTAACCGCATATATTCCTGGCATAGGACACAATCTTCAGGAACACTCCGTCGTTGTTATCAGAGGAGGAAGGGTTAAAGATTTACCCGGAGTAAGATATCATATAGTAAGGGGAGTATTAGACAGCACAGGAGTAGAAGGAAGGATGCAACAGAGGTCAAAATATGGAGCCAAGAGACCGAAATAGTATTATGTATTCAGTATTATGTATCCAGTATACTTAATACTTAATACCAAATACTCAATACTTAATTGCGTAGACTAATAAAAAAACGAGCGGCAACTGAACCGGATACCAAGTATTCTAATGTTTTAATTTCCAAATTTATTAACAAAATAATGCAGGAAGGTAAAAAACCGATTGCAAGGAGGATTGTTTATTCAGCCTTAGATATTCTTGAAAAACAGACCAAAAAACCAGCCATGGAAGTATTTGAAAAGGCAATGGGCAACGTTTATCCGTCCGTTGAGCTAAGATCAAAGAGAGTGGGCGGAGCCAATTATCAGGTGCCAGTCGAAGTCAGGCCGGAAAGAAGAACGGCTTTGGCGATTAGGTGGATAGTTGATTCAGCCAGATCTCAAAAAGGCAAATCAATGGCGGTAAAATTAGCCGAAGAGTTTGCCAATGCTTCCAATAATACCGGTGGTGCGGTTAAAAAGAGACAAGATGTACAAAGAATGGCAGAGGCAAATAAGGCATTTGCTCATTTTTCGTGGTAAGAAAATCAGGTGTTAGGTCTTAGGTAATAGGTGTTAGTTGAGGACCTAAAACCTAAAACCTAAAACCTAAAACCTAGTTTTGGCCGATTATCCAATAAATAAAATTCGTAACTTCGGCGTCATTGCTCATATTGATGCCGGCAAGACCACGACCTCAGAGAGGGTTCTTTTTTATACCGGTATTTCCCACAAGATAGGGGAGGTCCATGAAGGAGATACCATAATGGACTGGATGGAACAAGAAAGGGAGAGAGGGATAACCATAACCGCGGCAGCTACTACCGCTTATTGGACCCCCACTAGCCATCAGCCATCAGTCATCAGCCATCAGCAGACAGATAATAAGTACAAACTCAACATTATCGACACCCCCGGACACATTGATTTTACGATTGAGGTCAAGCGCTCTTTGCGTGTTTTGGACGGGGCTGTTGTGGTCTTTGATGGTGTGGCCGGAGTAGAGCCCCAGTCAGAAACAAACTGGCGGTATGCCGATGACTATCAGGTGCCGAGGATTTGTTTTATTAACAAGCTTGACCGGCTGGGTGCTTCTTTCGAACGATCTTTCCAATCAATCCTCGGTCGTCTTTCTCCGTTTGCCGTGAAACTACAGATACCCGATGGACATGAAGATCAATTCAAGGGCATTGTCGATTTGCTTACGATGGAATACATAACCTTTGAGGGCGAAAGAGGGGAGAAGGTGGTAAAAAGCGCAATACCGGAACACCTAAAACAAGAAGCTGAAAAAGAAAGAGCGGTTGCCATTGAAAAAATAGTTGAGCAGGATGATAAAGCAATGTCTGATTACCTTGAAGGAAAAGAAGTCGGCCTGGACAAGTTGAGGGAGATATTAAGAAAAGCAACTATAGAAAATAAAATTTTCCCTGTTTTGTGCGGTTCTGCTTTGAAAAATAAAGGTGTTCAGCTTGTGCTTGATGCCGTTGCTTATTACTTGCCTTCCCCGATAGACATACCTCCGACCAGCAGCGTGGACTCAAAAACTGGCCAGACAAAACTGGTTTCAGCTGACGAAAATGCTCCGTTTACCGCGTTGGCGTTTAAAACCGCAACTGACCCGTTTGTCGGTTCTCTTACTTTTTTTAGGGTTTATTCTGGAAAACTGGCATCCGGTTCCTATGTTCTTAACACCAGAAGCGGACAACAGGAAAGGATAAGCCGTATTGTTCGGCTTCACGCCAACCAAAGAGAAGAGATCAAAGAAATATATGCCGGCAATATCGCCGCAACGGTTGGCTTGAAAGACACGAAAACGGGAGATACGCTTTGCGATCCTGATAACCCGGCAGTTTTGGAGGGCATAGAAGTCCCTGAGCCGGTCATATCTCTGAGGGTTGAACCAAAAACAAAAGCCGACCAGGAAAAAATGAGCCTGGCATTAAGGAAGCTTTCAGACGAAGATCCTACTTTTAGGATTAAAACCGATGAGGAGACTGCCGAAACAATTATTTCCGGAATGGGCGAGCTGCACCTTGAAATAATTGTCGACCGACTGAAAAGAGAATTTGGCGTGGGGGTAAGCGTCGGCCGTCCCCAGGTTGCTTACAAAGAAACAATTACCGGTACCGCAGAAGCGGAAGGGAAATATATTCGTCAGTCGGGAGGCCGCGGCCAGTACGGCCATGTATGGTTAAGAGTAGAGCCGAAAGACAGAAGCTCCGGCTTTGAATTTGTTAATGCTATCAGAGGGGGAGCCATACCGGAAGAATTTATCAACCCTTGCGAGAAAGGCGTTAGAGAAGCCTTGGACAAAGGAGTCGTTGCCGGTTTCCCGATGGTTGATATGAAGGTTACTTTGTATGACGGTTCGTACCACGATGTTGACTCGTCAGAAATTGCTTTCAAAATTGCATCATCAACCGCTCTTGGAGAAGCTGCCAGGAGAGCCAAAGCCATATTGCTGGAACCGATAATGAAAGTTGAGATTATAATGCCCGACAATTTTATGGGAGAAGTTACGGGTGACTTGGCCTCAAGGCGTGGCCAGATTTTGAGCATAAACGACAGGAGCCCCTTGAATCTTAAAGTTGTTGATTCGCGGGTTCCGTTGTCAGAAATGTTCGGATATGCGACATCTTTGAGGTCCTTGACCGAAGGCAGAGGGACATTTAATATGGAGTTTGACCATTATGAGCCAGTACCGAATAATATTGCGGAGCTCATTAAAGAAGGGAAGAAGTGATCAACTTAACAATTAAACAATTTAGCAATTAGCCAGGCCGGCGATTTTACATCCTTGTTTATTTGTTAATTTGTTTAGTTGTTCAAATGTTAATTTGAATACTGATGAACTAAAAAAACTACTGAAAGGTTCCACCGCAGTTTTAATTTTGGATAACGGCGAGCCGTCGTTTGTGGTACTTGGTTATGATTCTTATAAAAATCTTATCTCAGATCAGGAGAAAGAAATAAAGATTAATCACCCTGTTCAAGTCGGCGTTTCTCCTAGTATTAATAACGGCCAGCCCCTAAACTTATCGGCGGATGATCCCGGAATTCAAAAACCCATTTTTCCGGCCAGTTCCCCGGTTGATGTTTCTGGAAAATTCCAATACCGCATAAGCGAGAAAGAAGCGGAGCTTTTAGAAAAAATAAACAGAGAAATATTGGCGCTAAAGAACGAAATAGACAAGGAAGAGAAATCCACAGTTGTTGACGGATAGCAGTTATTCGTATAAAATAGGACTTACACGACAATACACATTTTAACCAACAATCCACAATCAACAATCAGCAACAAAAAGTTGTAGATTGTAAGTTGTAGGTTGTAAGTTGTGAAACAATGGCAGGAAAATTTGAAAGATCAAAGCCGCACATGAATGTCGGCACAATCGGTCACGTTGACCACGGAAAAACCACTTTAACAGCGGCGATTTTGCATACAGCTAATTTGTATAAAGATGATGGATACAGCGCCCGTGTTGAGGCGGTTGATCAAATTGATAACGCTCCGGAAGAAAAAGCAAGAGGAATCACCATTTCTCTCCACCATTCTGAATACGAAACCCCTAAGCGCCATTATGCTCATGTTGATGCTCCAGGCCACCAGGATTACATCAAAAACATGATAACCGGCGCAGCTCAAATGGATGGTGCCGTGTTGGTTGTTGCTGCTACCGATGGTCCAATGCCTCAAACAAGAGAGCATATTCTATTAGCAAGACAGGTTGGTCTGCCCTCCTTAATCGTATTTTTAAACAAAGTCGACCAAGTTGACGATACCGAAATGCTTGAACTGGTTGAAGCTGAAATAAGAGAGCTTTTGAGCAAGTATCAATATGACGGAGAAAAAACCCCCATCATAAGAGGTTCCGGGCTGAAAGCACTTGAGGCGAAGTCAAAAGACGATCCCGCCGCCAAACCGATAAAAGAATTACTTGATGCTCTTGATACATATTTTGCCGATCCGGTTCGCGAAACTGATAAGCCATTTCTTATGCCGATTGAAGATATTTTCTCTATTGAAGGCAGGGGAACTGTTGTTACCGGTAGAATCGAACGAGGCAAAGCAAAAGTCAACGAAGAGGTTGAAATCGTAGGACTGAAACCGACATCAAAAACCGTTATTACTGGAATTGAGATGTTTAACAAACAGCTCGACGAAGGTTTAGCTGGAGATAATGCCGGTGTTCTTTTGAGAGGTACCAAAAAGGAAGATGTAGAGCGAGGCCAAGTTTTAGCCAAGCCAGGATCGATAACTCCCCACACTGAATTTGAGACGGAGATTTATGTTTTGACTAAGGAAGAGGGCGGAAGGCATACCCCGTTTTTCAAGGGCTATAAACCGCAATTCTATTTCCGAACTACGGATGTTACAGGCGAGGTCATGTTGCCGGAAGGAGCGGAAATGGTCATGCCGGGTGACACTGTTAATTTGAAAGTTAAACTTATTGCTCCTATTGCCATGGAAGAAAAGCAGAGGTTTGCCATCAGAGAAGGCGGCAAAACGGTCGGAGCGGGAGTGGTAACGAAGGTTACAATGTAACACAAATCTACGAATGACATGCGAATACCACAAATAATTATTCGTAGCATTCGTAAGGATTTGTAGGTTAGTGTTATATCTAGTTCTTTACTAAGAAAATGGCAAAAAAAACGACGGAAAATCAACAGAAAATAAGAATAAAACTGCGGGCTTACGATAATAAGATTATAGACAAGTCTGCTCAGCAGATTGTTGATACTATTGAAAGATACGGCGGCAAGCCGGTGGGCCCTGTGCCGTTGCCTACAGAGATACACAAATACACGGTTAACAGGTCTACCTTTATAGACAAAACTTCCCGTGAACAATTTGAGATGAGAACGCACAAAAGGGTAATCGATATAACTTCGCCAACACCTAAAATAATCGACGCATTGATGAATCTTAATTTACCATCCGGGGTCGATATAGAGGTTAAAATGTGAGATTTCCTTAAAGTGCAGCATAAATAATTATTCCCTTCCCCTTGTCATCAGATTTGCCATTCGCCAGCCGGCGAAGGCGAAGGTGGCAAGAGATAAGGTAGTAATACAACATTAGAACTTATCCCGAAGAAAGGTTAAAAGAACGGGTTTGTAAAAGTACATTGTTGTGTTAATATCTCAAATCAAATAAAAGTGGTTTTAACCCCAAATAAAACCGCATAGTTAGCAATACAAAGTTTTAGTTTATGGTTAGATCCAGCTAGAACTGGGTTTTTTGTTGGAAATAACCGTCGATATGTCGCTGATAGGAGCGCTGATATGGCGCCGAAATAGGTCAGCGATAAATCAGCGTAATAATCAGCGTTAATTCAGCGGTAGCCACATGAAATTCATAATTGGACGAAAATTAGGAATGAGCCAGATATTCAGCGAGGATGGCGCTGTAATACCTGTTACCGTTATTGAGGTTGAACCGAATACTGTAACCCAGGTTAAAACCAAAGAAAAAGATGGCTATGAAGCAGTTCAGGTGTCCGTAGGAAAAAAGAAAAGAGAGACTAAAATTAATCAACAACAAAATGTCGGGGACAAGCTGACCGTTTCAATTTTTTCCGAAGGAGACATTGTTAAAGTCAGCGGAGTATCTAAGGGCAAGGGATTTCAGGGCGTAGTAAAAAGACATGGTTTTTCCGGAATGCCTTTCAGCCACGGCCATCACCATGTGCTTAGGCATGCCGGTTCAATCGGTCAAAGATTTCCCCAGCATACATTGAAAGGTATGAGAATGGCTGGACGAATGGGTGGAGTGAAAGCAACTACGCGAGGTTTAAAGGTGGTTAAAATAGATGTAGAAAATAATCTGATTGCAGTTAAAGGAGCAGTGCCGGGGAATAAGAAATCGATTGTGATTATACAATCACAAGAGTGAATTCCTAATTACTAATTCCTAATTTCTAATGAAATGCCAAATGTTAAATTCTAAAAAGTTAAGACATTAGACATTGAGAAATTGGAAATTTTATTAGAAATTAGATATTAGGTATTAGAAATTTTTATGGAAAAACCTTTATACAATCAGCAGGCTGAACAAATAGGCACAATTGACTTGCCCGACTCTGTTTTTGCCGTTCCTTCAAATAATGATCTGCTTCACCAAGTGGTTTCAGCGCAAATGGCCAACAAAAGACAAGTCTTGGCTCACGCAAAGACAAGGTCTGAAGTAAGGGGCGGCGGTAAAAAACCTTGGCGGCAGAAAGGCACAGGCAGAGCGAGACACGGTTCTATTCGTTCTCCGATATGGAAGGGCGGAGGGGTAACTTTTGGGCCGACCAAGGATGTAAAGTTTGAGAAAAAAATAGGCAAAAAGATGGCACACAGAGCCCTTTTTGTGGCATTAAGTGAAAAAGCAAGAGGCGGAAATATTGTAGTGGTTGATAATGTTGTCCTGAACGCGCCAAAAACAAAAGAAGTGGCCGCTATTTTGAAATTATTCACTGGCAAGCTAGGCGGACTCGGTAGTGTTTTAATGGTTTTACCGTCAACTAATAAGGACATTCAACGAGCATCTGGCAATATACAAAAATTGGGGATAGTTGAGGCAAGAAATTTAAATTCCCTCGAAGTGCTTTCGTGCAAGAACTTAATTTTAATTAAAGATTCAATAAATGTTTTGGAAAAAAGATAAAAAAACTACCGGAGACACCCGCGACTCAGAGACGAAGGAAAAGACCGGCCAAAAGCAAGGGAACGAAATAACCGTTCAAGAGTCTCCGACCGCAGAGAAGGAAGTTGAAAAGACCGGTTCGCTTGCTGTATTACCGACGGAATACGGGGTTCTGAAGGGTTTTTATGTGAGCGAGAAAGCGTCAGTTCTTAATGCCTCAAACCAGTATGTTTTTAAAGTTTTTGATGATACGACTAAAAATGAAGTCAAAAAGCAGGTTGAAAAAAGTTTCGGTGTTAAAGTTAAGGGAGTTAAGATGATAAATTTGCCGAAGAAAAAAAGAAGTGTGGGCCGACATTCAGGATTTAAGGCAGGCATTAAAAAGGCAGTGGTGGTTTTAAGAGAAGGATATGCCATCGATCAGGCTAAGGCCTGACGAGAATTTCTAATTTCTAATTACTAATTTCTAAATAAACCCCAAATTAAAAAACACAAAACACAAATGCACAAAACACAAATAAAACATAAACTTAAGAAAAACACAGAGACCAAAACATTTGTGATTTGGTTCCTGTGCCTTGTGTTTTAAAGGTTAAAGTTTATGAAAAGTTATTCACCAACAACTCCGTCAAGGAGGCACATGAAGGGATATGATTTTAGCGGACTATCAAAGGTCGGTCCGTTAAGGTCGGCCACCAAAGGATTAATAAGGTCATGGGGAAGAAACAATAAGGGCAGAATCACCAGCAAGTACAGAGGCGGCGGTGCTAAGAGGCTGTATAGAGAGATTGATTTTAAACAGAACAAGTTGAATATTCCCGGTAAGATTTTTTCGATAGAATACGATCCGAATAGAACTACCAGAATAGCCCGAATAAACTACGCTGACGGAGACAAAAGATACATTCTTGCTCCGCAAGATATTAAGGTTGGGGATGATGTGATTACGGCTGAAAAAGCGCCGCTTCGGCCGGGCAACAGGATGAAATTAAAAAATATTCCGCAGGGCTCTATGGTTCATAATGTTGAACTCAGGCCCGGGCAAGGCGGTAGGCTAATAAGATCAGCCGGCGGAGCGGCAACAGTGCTTGCCAGCGAAGGTGGCCATGTTCAATTAATAATGCCATCATCGGAAACCAGAACGATATCAGGTGAAAGCTACGCGTCATTGGGACAGTTGTCCAATATGGAGCATAGTTCGGTTGTTTTAGGCAAAGCCGGAAGAACAAGGTGGCTGGGCAGAAGACCAAAAGTAAGAGGCACTGTTATGAACCCAGTAGACCATCCTTATGGAGGAGGAGAGGGAAGGCAAGGACGCGGGACAAAAAGGCCGAAAACGGCTCAAGGGAAAATTACGGGAGGAAGAAAAACCAGAAACAAGAAGAAGAAATCAAATAAATTCATTGTTAGAAGGAGAACTAAATAGAGTTTACTGTTTACAGTTTACAGTTGATAGAATCTGTAAGCTAGAAACTAGAAACTAGAAACTAATTTGTCACGATCACTTAAAAAGGGACCATATGTCGATCAAAGGCTGTTAAAAAAAATAGCCAGTTTAAGGGCGGGCGACAAAATAATAATTAAAACATGGTCAAGAGCCTGTACGATTATTCCAGAGATGATCGGTTTTACGTTTGGCGTTCATAATGGTAGAGTACACATTCCAGTTTTTATTACAGAGGATTTGGTTGGCCATAAACTTGGAGAATTTTCTCCGACTAGAAAATTTGTGAGACACGGAGGGAGAATGCAGAAAGAATTGGAAGCGGCCCAAAAGCAGAAAGAAATAGAAGCGGCGCAAGCAGCAAAAGTAGCACCAGCGGAAGGAGAAGCACCGAAGAAATAGCTTATTAGGTGATAGGTGTTAGGTAATTAGGTAAAAAACCTAAAATCTAAAACCTAAAATCTAAAACCTAAAAATGGCAGAAGTAAAAGCACAACTGAATAACCTACGATTGGCTCCAAGAAAGGTTAGAGCTGTTTCGAATCTGATAAAAGGAAAAAATGCGCTTGATGCCATTAGTCAACTTGAGGCTATGATTAAGCGTCCGAGCTCGCCTGTTATAAAGTTATTAAAATCGGCCATAGCTAATGCAGAAAACACCTACAACATGGTAAAAGATAACCTGTATGTTAAAAGTATAAAGGTTGACGAAGGTGTTAAGCTGAAGAGGTTCAAGCCGAAAGGTTTTGGAAGGGTTTCCCCAATAGAAAAGAAAACGAGCCACATAGAAGTAATTTTAGCGGAGAGGGTAGCTGGTTTAAAGAGATCGCCGATTGAAAAGAGGGTCAAGGAAAAGGAATTCGGACAAACATCGGAATCTGACAAACAAGAAGTAAAAAGGCCGGAAATTAAAACAGAATTGGGTCGAAAAGAAAATGTTTTAAAGAGTTTGGGCAAGAGAGTGTTCAGAAGAAAAGCCATATAACTAGTTTCTAGCTTCTAGCGACTAGTTTCTAGCTTTAAAACTAGAAACTAAAAACTAGAAACTAAAAACTAACCAGTTTGGGACAAAAAATATCACCAACATCATATCGAATAGGAATAAATAAGGACTGGTTGTCCCGATGGTTTGGTCGTAGAAAATATGTGGAGTATTTAAAAAATGATGTTGCGGTGAGGGACTTTCTTAGCAAACGATTAAAAAATACTGCGGTTGACAGAATTGAACTTGAAAGAGGGACAGACATGCTCAACATTTTAATATATACGGCAAGGCCCGGTTTAATAATTGGCAGAGGCGGTACTGGAGTGGAAGAGTTAAAATCAGCAGTCCGGCAGCTTCTTAAGAAAAAAGTCGGTATTAGGGTAGAAATTCAAGAAGTAAAAAATCCAGAAGCCTCGGCTGCCATAATGGCTGAGTCCGTAGTCGATCAAATCGAGAAGAGGATACCATTCAGAAGAGTCATGAAGCAAACTGTAGCGAAGATAATAGCGAACAAAGATGTGGCTGGAGTTAAAATGCAAATAAGCGGCCGCTTAGACGGTGCTGAGATTGCAAGACTAGAGCATCTTGAACAAGGCAGTTTACCCCTTCAGACTATCAGGGCCGACATCGACTTTGCAAAGGCAACTGCCATGACAACATACGGAACAATCGGAGTGAAAGTATGGATATATAAGGGAGAAGTTTTTCAAAAATGAAAAACTTCAATATGACAATATTTAAATATTTAAATATTTAAACTTAGTTATGTTACAGCCTAGTCGCGTAAAACACACTAAAGTCCACAAGGGCAAATTGAAAAATCGCACATCTCGTGGCGCTGAGTTAAGTTTTGGTACATTCGGCCTTAAATCCGAAGAATCGTCTTGGTTGAAATCGAACCAGCTTGAGTCTGCCCGCAAAGTTATGGCTAGATTTATCCAAAGAGGGGGTAAAATATGGACAAGAGTTTTTCCAGACAAACCGAGAACATCCAAAAGTTCTGAAGTTGGAATGGGCGGTGGCAGAGGTGCCCTCTCTCATTTTGTAGTACCAGTAGAAGCGGGAAGAATGATATTTGAGATTGACGGTTTATCGGAAGAACAGGCCAGAGAAGCATTAAGGCTGGCTGCGCATAAATTACCAATTAAAGTGAGGATAGTTAAAAGATGAAATCAACTGACTTAAAAAATAAAACATCGAAAGAGTTAGAAGGGTCTTTAAGCGACCTGAAAATTAAACTAGCCAAAATCAGTTTCGAATTAGAAGCTCATGCCCTGAAGGATACAAGTCAAATTAAGAAAATAAAAAAAGACATAGCACGAATTTTGACTTTATTGAAAAGTCAAAATTCGCAAACCCTAAACCCTAAACTTTAAACTTTAAACAATGACTAAAATTCAAAATTCAAAACAGAGAATATTAAAAGGCGTTGTGGTGTCTGATAAAATGCAGAAAACTGTAGTTGTTGAAGTTTCGCGGATGAAAAAGCATCCAAAATACAAAAAATACTATAGTGTGTCTAAAAGATTCAAGGCACATGATGCGGAGGGCGTTTATAAAATAGGCGAAAAAGTTTTGATAAAAGAAACAAAGCCGGTGTCGAAAGACAAAAGATGGACAATAATCAACAGAGTTGATTAAATTTCTAATTTCTAATATCTAATTTCTAAACAATATCAAATGACCAAATATCAAAATCAAAAACAGTTTAAATATTTTCCGCCAGAGGCGGATCAGCCTCAGGCTGAGAATTTTGGATTCCTGCCTGCCGGCAGGCAGGTGTTTAGGATTTAGAGATTATTTTATTATGTTGCAATTACGTTCAATAGTAGAAGTAGCAGATAACAGCGGAGCGAAAAAGGTTGGCGTCTTTAAGGTACTCGGAGGATCTAAAAGGCGATATGCTCAGATAGGAGATATGGTTGTTGTTTCGGTAAAAGTTGCTGAACCGAGAAAGACGGTAAAGAAAAAAGAAGTATTGCGGGCGGTTGTTGTCAGACAAAGGAAACCCTTCAGAAGGAAAGACGGTACATACATCAGATTTGACGACAACGCAGTTGTGATATTGGATGGCATGGAACCGAAAGGCGGGAGAATATTCGGCCCGATACCGAGAGAAATAAAAGAGAAAGGATTTAATACCATAGCATCGTTGGCAGAGGAAGTAGTGTAAGACGGTTTACAGTTGACAGTTTACAGTTGACAGCAATCTGTAAACTAGAAACTAGAAACTAGAAACTAGTTTTGAAGATAAAACGAAATGACAATGTAATAATGTTAAGCGGCAAAGACCGGGGCAAAAAAGCTAAGGTGATTTTGATTTTGCCACAAAAAGACAGGGTTGTGGTTGAAGGACTCAATTTAATTAAAAAGCATGTCCGAGCAAGAAAACAAGGCCAGAAAGGCCAGGTCATACACAAAGAAAGAGCTGTTTCGGCATCAAGCGTTGCCTTGGTCTGTAAATCCTGTGGTAAGCCAACCAGAGTTGGATATAAATTCGAAGGAAATAACAAAGTGAGAATTTGTAAAAAATGTAGAAATGAAGTATAATAATACCCGCCTTATTTATGTCTAGATTAATTCAAAACTATCGAAAATCAATTATTCCTGCTTTGCAGAAAGAGTTTAGTATTAAAAACATAATGGCCGTTCCCAAAGTCGAGAAGGTAGTGGTTAATGTTGGGATAGGCAAAATTACAAAAGACGATAAGGCTGTAGAAAAAATAGTTGCCGATCTGGCCAAACTTACCGGCCAAAAACCAGTGTTCAGAAAAGCGAAGAAGTCCATATCCAGTTTTAAATTAAGAGAAGGGATGAATGTTGGCCTGTCTGTTACTTTGCGCGGAAAAAGAATGTATGATTTTATAGATAGGTTAATATCCATCGCTCTGCCAAGATCCAAAGATTTCAGGGGGATAGATACAAAAAATTTTGATAAGAACGGTAATTTAAACTTGGGGATGAAGGAGTCAAGCGTTTTCCCGGAAGTTACCTATGAAACATTGAAAGACATTTTCAGCTTGGAAGTGACGGTGGTAACGACAAGCATGGACAAAGAAAAAGGGATGGCATTGTTGCGCTTGATGGGATTTCCCATCAAGAAAATGTAAAATGCAAATATCAAAATGGAAAATGACAATTCAAAATTTTAAAATTTTACACTGTAATTTTTCATTTTGATTTTTAAATTTTAAATTTGAAACATGGCTAAGAAGTCTACAATAGCAAGATCAAACAAAAAACCGAAATTTTCTACGCGCACGGTGTTGAGATGCTTTATGTGCGGAAGAAAAGGAGGATATATGAGAAAATTTGGATTGTGCAGGATTCATTTCAGAGAGTTGGCGAGCCAAGGATTGTTGCCAGGAGTTAAAAAAAGCAGCTGGTAAAATATTTGAAATGACCAATAACCAACATCCAATACCCAATAAAACTTTAAATGTTTAAAATGTTTAGAAATTGATTATTTATTGGTTATTGATCATTGCCTGCCTGCCGGTAGGCAGGGTGATTGATTATTAAATTATTTATGTATCCCATATCAGATATGTTAGTACAAATAATGAATGCTCAAGCGGTAAACAAAGAATCCGTTGTTTTACCGTTTTCAAGAATGAAATTTGATGTAGCTAATATCATGAAAGCGGGGGGGTACTTAGTTGGAGTGGAAAGAAAAACAAGAAAAACAAAAAAGTCTGAACATGAACAGATATTTATTACATTAAAATATGACGGACATGGTCCGGCCGTAAGCGGAATCAAGATTATTAGTCGCCCATCAAGGAGAATGTATATTAAGGCCAGCCAAATAAAACCGGTAAGATCGGGACACGGAATGGCAGTAGTCTCAACTCCTAAAGGAATAATGAGTTCAAAAGAAGCAAGGAAACAGAATCTGGGGGGGGAGATGTTGTTTGAAGTGTGGTAAAAACAGAATCTAGAATCTGGAAGCTAGAATCTGGATCAAAGTCCTTATTCTAAATTCTAAATTCTAAATTCTAAATTCTAGTTTGTCCAAAATCGGCAAAAAACCAATTGAAATTCCAAACGGTGTTACGGTAAAGATAGAAGGAGACAGTATTTTTGTAAAAGGCCCGAAAGGAGAATTAACCAAGCCCTTAGTAAAAGGATCGGAAGTTATAATTGAAGGAAATTTAATCAGACTTTCTCCCAAAGGAGAAGATAATTCAGCCAAATGGGGCTTGCAAAGAGCTCTTATCGCTAATATGGTTATTGGGGTTACAAATGGTTTTAATAAAATATTAGAGTTTCAGGGCATTGGCTACAAAGCTAACGCAAAAGAGGGGGGTCTTGAGCTTGGCTTGGGGTTCTCTCACCCCGTAACTATTTCTGCCGTTGAAGGAATTATGTTTAGCGTAGAAAAAAATTCAATAAAAATATCAGGACTTGACAAAGAGTTGGTTGGCAAGGTGGCGGCTGAAATAAGATCGAAAAGACCCCCGGAACCCTATAAGGGCAGCGGCATAAGATACAAGAATGAAATTATCAAGAAAAAAGCGGGTAAGAAAGCAGTGGCAGCGGGATAAAATAGCTTCTAGGTGTTAGGTATTTAGGTGATTAGGTTTAAGAAAATAAAAACCTAAAACCTAAAATCTAAAACCCAAAACCCTCGGTGAATTTTAAAACAAAACAACTAAATAGGCAAAGACGCCACTCTCGAGTAAGAGCTTTGGTTAAGGGCACTAGTGAGCGGCCTAGAATTTCGGTTTTTAAAAGCAATAAGCATATTTTTACCCAATTTATAGATGATGAAACAGGCAAAACTATCTTGAGTAGCAAGGTTGTAGCAGATAAAAAAAGCAAGATTGGTCGCGGAGAGGGACCCGTGCGTTCGCCAAGAGGGACCCGTGCGGAGCCGGGTCTAGGTAGCCGGGTCTCCGTGGGCACGAAAACAGATAAGGCGACAAAAATAGGTGAAATGCTTGCTGAAAAGGCTAAAGAGTCGGGGATCAAAGAAGCCGTTTTTGACCGAGGGGGGTTTAAATTTCACGGCCGCATAAAAGCCGTTGCCGACGGTTTAAGAAAAGGCGGAATAAAATTTTAATTATGAACAATCAAAATAACAATTTTAGGGGACCGAACCAGGGTCAGGCAAGAGGCGGTAGTAACTTTCAGGGAGGTAGAAGGGGCGGTTTTAAAAAAGGCGGTGATTTTGGCGGTGATAAAAAATCAGAGTATGAACAAAAAGTGCTCGACATAGCGAGGGTTACCAGGGTAACAAAGGGCGGAAAAAGATTTAGTTTCAGAACGACCATAGCTATAGGAGATGGAAAGGGCAGGATTGGTCTTGGTATGGCTAAAGGAAAAGATGTGGCCCAGTCTATTCAGAAAGCTTTTAACAAAGCTAAGAAAAATTTAATAGCCATACCGTTAGTTGGGGGTACTATTCCGTATCAGGTTGAGGCAAAATATAATAGTGCGGAAGTTATATTAAAGCCCTCAAAAAGCGGAGTTAAAGCCGGTGGCCCGGTCAGAGTAGTGGCAAAACTTGCTGGCATAACCAGCTTGACTGGAAAATTAATCAGTAGAACAAATAACAAAATTAATATTGCCCAAGCAACACTCGAAGCTTTGAAAAAACTTCGAGTGAAATCCTAAATTCTAATCTCTAAATCCTAAACAAGCTCAAATGACCAAAATCCAAAAATTAAAAACATTTCGAATTTAAATTAATATGAACCTATCTAATCTACAATCGAAAACTCCTAGAAAATCTGGTAAGCGAATTGGTCGCGGCGGTAAGCGCGGGACTTTTTCCGGACATGGCACTAAGGGACAAAAATCAAGAGCTGGCGCCAGCGTAAGGCCGGGTTTTCGAGGAGGAGATAACCGAATCTGGCAGTTGTTTCCAAAACAAAGAGGAGCTTCCAAAAAGCCGGGCGGTTCCGGCGTGTATGCAAAACACAGATTTTACAGACTGAAGCAGGATAAGCCGGCGGCAGTTAATGTGGAAGAATTTAATAAATTTAACGACGGCGATACGGTTAACCCGAAACTTCTTTTTGACAGAGGAATTTTAGGTAAGCAAAACAAAGAAGTAAAAATACTTGGAGACGGTGAGTTAAGCAAGAAGCTTGTATTTGAAGGATTCAGCTTGTCAAAATCGGCGAGGGGTAAGATAGTAAAAGCCGGCGGAACAATTAAGTAGAGCATTAGGTGTTAGGAAATTAGGGATTAGGTTAATAAAAAACCTAAAACCTAAAACCTAAAACCTAAAACCTAAATAGTGAACAAACTACTACAAATCTTCAAACGGCCCGACCTAAGGAATAAGGTGCTATTTATTTTGGCTATTCTGGTTGTTTTTAGATTGATTTCTAACATTCCAATTCCAGCCGTTGATTCTTCTCAGTTGAGAGAGTTTTTTGCCCAGAATCAGTTTTTTGGCCTTATAAGTACATTTACGGGCGGGTCCTTGGCGGCGCTATCGATCGGCATGCTTGGTCTGGGTCCTTATATTACAGGATCAATTATTATGCAGCTTCTTACAATGATTTTTCCCTCGTTGGAGCAGATGTATAAGTACGAAGGCGAGGCGGGTAGGATGAAATTCAACCAGTATTCGCGTTTATTGACTGTGCCCTTGGCCGCTTTGCAAGGATATGGTTTTTTAGTTTTGCTGTCGCGTCAGGGGGTAATCGGAAGTTTGTCTCTCTTAGAGTGGGTTAGTGCAATATCTGTGATTATCGCCGGTAGCGTGTTTTTGATGTGGCTTGGCGAACTGATAACCGAAAAAAATCTTGGCAACGGCGTTTCTATTTTAATCTTGGCTGGAATAGTTGCAGGCTTTCCTAGCGCCTTAAGGCAAACAATTTTTACTTATGATCCGACCCAACTTTTCACCTATGTCGGCTTTGTTGTCATTGCTCTTGTGGTTATAGTAGGCGTTATTTATGTATCAGAAGCTCAAAGGAATATTCCCATTAATTATGCTAGACGAATTCGTGGCATGAGAGTGTATGGCGGCGTTTCGACTTATCTCCCGATGAGAGTGAATAATGCGGGAGTTATTCCTATAATTTTTGCATTGTCAATTCTTCTTTTTCCGGGCATGATTGCTAATTTTTTATCGGTTTCTGGCAATGCGTTTATCGCCAAATCCGCAGCTTTTGTCAGTGGATTTTTACAGTCCAACGCCTGGTATTCAACTTTCTACTTTTTGCTTGTCGTCCTGTTTACTTACTTCTATACTGCGGTTACTTTTGATCCCAAATCCATATCCGACAATATTCAAAAACAAGGCGGATATATTCCTGGAATAAGACCGGGACCGATGACGGCGCAGTTTCTATTATTTTTATTGAATAGGATAACTTTGGTGGGTGCCTTGTTCTTGGGCGTGATTGCCGTATTGCCTAATGTTGTCCAAAGCTTTACGGGCGTCACCGCTTTCACTGTCGGCGGTACATCCATACTTATCGTTGTTTCAGTTGCGCTGGAAATTATGAAGCAAGTGGATGCGCAGTTGTCGATGTACGAGTATTAAAATATCTATGTGTGGTAAAAGCCAAGACATCTTGGCTTTTTGTTTTATTAAGAATTTGATATTGTTTATTTAATGTCGGAAGAAAATAAAAAATGGGTAGTAATTCTTATTGGGCCGCCGGGGTCGGGGAAAGGAACGCAGGCGGAGATGCTGGCCGAAAAATTCGGATTGGTTCATTTGGAGTCTTCAAAAGTAATTGAAGAGAAAATAAAAAATGCCGATCCAGAAAACCAGACTTTGTTAGAAGAAAAAAGAAAGTGGGAGTCCGGCCAACTGAATACTCCTAAATTGGTGAGGCGGTGGATAATAGAAAAAATAGAAGAACTTGCGTTGTTGGGGAAAAGCATAGTATTCAGCGGTTCTCCAAGAACAATTTTTGAAGCCGAAGGTGAAATCTCTGAACTCGAAAGATCATATGGCAAGGAGAATATCAAAGTTATACATTTAGATTTAGGCGAACACGGATCGGTTAAAAGGAACTCTTCAAGGAGAATTTGTGAAAAAAACAGGCACCCGATTCCCAATTTCCCTGAATACGAAAATATAACCCAGTGCCCAAAGGATGGCAGCGGGATAATCCGAAGAGTGTTGGACAATCTTGAAACAGTAAAAGTGCGTTACCAAGTATATCTTAAAGAAACAAAACCGGTCCTGGACCTTTTTGAAGATAAAGGGTATAGGATTATTGAAATTAATGCCGATCAATTTATAGAAAAAGTTTTCAAAGACATTTTAGAACAATTAGATGATAAAAATTAAAACGCCACAAGAAATACAGATAATGTACGAGGGTGGTAAAATTCTGGCGGAGATTTTGAGGAAATTATCGGAAACAGTGAGGCCGGGAATTACCACTAACGATTTGGAAGAGCTCGCAAGGGAGCTTGTTTTGTCTTACGGAGTTAAGCCATCATTTTTAGGCTACGATGGTTTTCCGGCGGCATTATGCACTTCAGTCAACGATGAGATAGTCCACGGCGTGCCGTCGGACAGAATTCTGAAAGACGGCGACTTATTGAAATTAGATATGGGAGTTTTGCACGAAGGTTTTCATACCGACTCGGCAATAACAGTTATCGTCGGCAAAGTTATCTACACAACGCCACCAGGTGGCGTTTGTCCACAGAAGTTAATTAGCGTTACAAAAGAAGCATTGAGAATCGGTATCTCCAAAACAAAAGTCGGAAACACGCTTGGCGATATCGGTTCAGCAATACAAGAGTATGTGGAGGGAAACGGGTTTAGTGTGGTGAGGGATTTAGTGGGGCATGGGATTGGAAGAGAGCTTCACGAGCCGCCGCAAGTGATGAATTATGGCAAAGCGGGCGAGGGAGAGGAATTGAAATCGGGGATGGTTATTGCTATAGAGCCGATGGTGGTGACAGGCAGTTGGAAAATTAAGAATAGTAAAGACGGTTTCGGCTTCGTTACCAAAGACGGCAGTATGGCCGCGCATTTTGAGCATACAGTGGCTATTACTGAAAAAGGCCCCTTTGTTATTACGGGATAAAAGATTTGATTGCCAACTATCTTTTAAAGATATACCATGTCATCAGTCCTTCTAAATTAAAATTACTCGAGGTTAATGCCAGAAGAGATTCGGCGCACTTGGTGGGATAAGCTGCTTATCACTATATGTACTCTAGGATTGTTCTCTCTCATGTTTGGTGTCTTTGTACTGCTAAGTTTGCCTTTTGTGGGGGCACTTGTAGTCTGGCCGTCTATTAAATTTATTTATGTTGGCATTTTTCTTATTGCTCTCTCAGCGTTGCTAGATAGATTTAAGAAAAACAAAGCTGAATAAGTATTTAACGGTTTAGTAAATTTGTTGATTTTGGCCCTGATTTTTCGGGGCTATTTTATTGTCCACAGTATATAAACACGGGGTTTGACAGTAAAAAGCTCTTCTGATAAACTTGCTAACACATGATTAATCTAATACAAGAACCAACAAGCGGCTGAAAACGTCTATTTTGTGCGTATTTGACGAAGCCGCTGAACGCGGCTATTATGTTGGGAAAAATTGGCATTCGACGATTGTTCTGCACAAGAATAAACGCTGGATGCTAATGGATAGAATTTTGACAACTGAACGGGTAAAAAATTGCATCCCGATTAGAACTTACGATCGCCAATAGCGACCTATTTCTAACGGGATTAGTTAAATAAAATTAGGCAATCGCGCAAGCGGTTGTAGCTTAATTTTATATCGAAATCATCAAAAAGATTACTCATAAGGGCGTATGGAGGATGCCTTGACACTAAGAGGCGATGAAGGTCGTGGCGTGACTGCGATAAGCTTCGGGGAGCCGTCTAGCGGGCTTTGATCCGGAGATGACCGAATGGGGGAACCCCGCCGTGCAAACCACGGCGAGCCGCGCGCAAGCGCGGTGGCGTACCCGGCGAAGTGAAACATCTCAGTAGCCGGAGGAAGAGAAACCGCAGAGATTCCGTAAGTAGCGGCGAGCGAAAGCGGAACAGCCTAAACCATGTGCTTCGCACACAGATATTGATATATCGATATTTGTGTGTGGAGTGCATGGGGTAATAGGGGAGAACAAGCTAAAGCAATTTCTAATTTCTAATTTTTAATTTCTAATTAATGTTGGAAGTTGGGAATTGCAAAAGCAAAAGAGTTACAAAATTGGAGATTAGCAGAATGGCCCTGGAACGGCCAACCAAAGAAGGTGATAGTCCTGTAAGCAAAAATTTTCAATCTCTTGTTCTTGAAAACCCTGAGTAGCCCGGGATCAGATTGTCCTGGGTGAATTTGCCCATACTACTGGGTAAGGCTAAATACTCTTAGTGATCGATAGTGAACCAGTACCGTGAGGGAAAGGTGAAAAGCACCCCGATGAGGGGAGTGAAATAGTAACTGAAACCATATGCCTACAAAGAGCGAAAGCCGTGCATAGCACGGAATGTCTAATATCTAATTACTAATTTCTAATAAAATTTTTAATGTCTAATTTTAAAATTTAGCCATTGGAATTTGATTAGTCATTAGAAATTAGAAATTTGAAATTCCGCGCTGTGCGCGGTAATCGTGTGCCTATTGAAGAATGACCCAACGAGTTTATCTAAATGACATGTCTAAGCCGTTATGCGGCGAAGGCGTAGGGAAACCGAGTGTTAAAAGCGCGTATTCCAACTCAAATTTTTGGATTCAGAAAGTTAAAAAGCGTAGTATCAGATACTACGCCAATTCTTGAGGTAATCATAAAGAATAAAAACGAACAGTCCGACATGTAGCAAACAAACGCTGCCATTTACATAGTAATACCAGATTGGCGCTGTTGCCGGTGTGAAGAACACGATTTTACCTCATTCTGCGAAACATCAACTGCGACATTAAAATAACACGACAGTAGTTTATTTGTCAAGAGTCTAAAAATTTGAGTTGGATAAGTCGTTTGGATAAGACCCGAAGCCAGAGCGAGCTAACCATGACCAGGGTGAAGTTCGGCGAAAGCCGAATGGAGGCCCGAACCGATAGATAGCGCAACATCTCCGGATGAGTTGTGGTTAGAAGTGAAAAGCTTATCGAGCCTGGTAATAGCTGGTTCTCCCCGAAATGCCTTTAGGGGCAGCGGTATAAAGTAATAGTGGGGGTAGAGCACTGAATGGTTTGCCGTGCCCTTCCGGGTAGGTTTACCAAACAAACTCCGAATACCACTATGAAATTTATGACAGTGAGTACGCGAGGGCAAAGCTTCGTGTACGCGAGGGAAAGAGCCCAGATCACCGCTTAAGGTCCCTAAATGTAAACTAAGTGACAAGGAAGTATTTCGCCTTAGACAGGTAGGAGGTTGGCTTAGAAGCAGCCACCCTTTAAAGAGTGCGTAACAGCTCACTACTCGACGTCCCCGTGCCGACATTGCCTTTCGTTGAGACGAAGTCCCTAAACACAAAAGGGACAAAGAGACACGCCAGAAGGCGCGGACCTCAACGGGAAGTCAATTTCGGCATTGGGACGAGGCGCGATGCGCCGAAAATGTAACGGGGCTAAGTTTACTACCGAAAGCGTGGATGAGCGCATCTCACTTTCGTGAGATGTTAAGTTAAAAGTGAAAAGTGAAAAGTTAAAAATTATTGAGTAAAATTTTCTGAAAATAAAATTTTATATCTTTAATTTTACATTTTACACTTTAAACTTTTAATTTAAGTATGTCGCGATAGCGAGGTGCGTTCGTGGTAGGGGAGCATTCCCAATGCAGTGAAGGTGTACTGTGAAGTATGCTGGAGCGTTGGGAAGGGAGAATGTTGGGATGAGTAACCGCAAGTCCGGTGAAAGACCGGACCGCCGTAAGCCCAAGGTTTCCTCCGCGATGGCAAT